>ENA-ORSC01000148-ORSC01000148.1-human-gut-metagenome-genome-assembly--contig:-NODE-148-length-58887-cov-4.914536_pt1 | contig 58887 bp, 60 predicted proteins | sample MGYA00242178_ERZ509140 | MGnify/ENA primary metagenome ERZ509140 (study PRJEB26280, sample SAMEA2338681) | human gut metagenome | biome: human gut; feature: human-associated habitat; material: faeces... | reverse complement strand
ACGAGCCTACAAGCGCTCTTGACCCGATAAGCACGGGAAAAATAGAAGAGCTTATAAACGAACTTAAAAACGATTATACGATTGTCATAGTCACTCATAATATGCAACAGGCGATGAGAGTTTCGGATAAAACTGCATTTTTCTTATTTGGAGAAATTGTGGAATATGAAGATACTGAAGAGATATTTTACAAACCTAAAGATACAAGAACTGAAAGATATATTACGGGAAGATTTGGTTAAAATTTTTTATATATTAAAATTAGAATAATATTTTATGGAGTAAGTAAATGATAAAATTTGATAAAGAATTAAATAATTTAAGAGAATATGTTATTGAAGCGGGCGATATGATTTTAGAAGCTTTGCGAAATGCGAGAGTCTCTTTAATAAACGGCGATATGGAGATTGCAAATCAAGTTATAGATAACGATATAAATGTAAATAGAATTTCTTATAAAATAGAAAGCGTATGTTTAAAAATTCTTTTGCTTGAGCATCCTGTAGCCACAGATTTAAGAATAGTTTCTGCAACTTTGAAAATAGCCACAGATTTAGAGAGAATAGGCGACCAAGCTAAAGATATTTGCGATTTATTAAAATTTTTGCTTGAAGGAAATATTTATAAAGACAAAATGGATACAATAATCGAAATGTCAAATATAATAGAAGAAATGGTTGAAAATTCTTTATCCGCTTTCGGAAAAAAAGATTTTGAATTATCGAAAAAAGTTATCGAAGCTGACGATAAAGTCGACAAATTATTTTATAAAGTTAGAGATTCTATGGTTGATTTGATAAAGAGCGGCGCTGAAGATTCCGACCAAGCTATATATTTAATGATGATAGCGAAATATTTTGAAAAGATGGGCGACCATGCGGAAAATATAGCGAAGTGGGTTTATTATTACAGCACGGGCGATAGGTATCAATAATTTTTATTTAAAATATGATATAATATAAAATAAAAATTACTAACGGCATGCAAATGTTAAATAAAGATTATATAAACTTTCTTAAAAAACAAAATATATTAATACTCGGAGCGACTCCAAGAAGCGGAATAAGTATCGCCAATGTTATTTACGATATTAATAAATCGGAAAATATAAATATTAATTACGCTTTAAGCGACAGCAAAGAAAAAGAAAAACTTAATTTAAAAGATTTGAAAGATAAAAATGCAAAATTATTTTTAGGAAATCAAAATTCTTCTATTATAAACGATATAACTTTAATAATAACATCGCCAGGAATTCCTCAAAGCATTTCGTTAATTAAAGAAGCAAAAAAAAGAAAAAGAAAAATAATAGGGGAGATTGAGTTTGCTTATAATCTACTTCCTAAAAGAAATTATATAGCGATAACGGGAACGGACGGAAAAACTACGACAGTTAATTTAATTTATAATATTATAAGTTCTTATAAAAAGGCTAGACTTTTAGGAAATGTCGGAAATACATTTTCTAAAGAAATTGAAAATATTGAAGAAGGCGAAGATATAATTTTAGAGCTTTCGAGTTTTCAGCTTGAAACTATTGAAAATTTTCATCCACATATAAGCGCGATATTGAATATTGCAGAAGACCATTTAGACAGATATAAAGATATTGAAGATTATTTTGACGCTAAAAAAAATATTTATAAAAATCAAAACAGCAAAGATTTTTTAATTCTTAATTACGATAATATTTTTACAAATAGACTTTTTAACGAATTGAAAAAAAATAAAGAAGAAAAATTTAATATTTTAACTTTTTCGACTAAAAATAAAAATGCGACAATTTATTATAATAACGAAGAAATATTTTATAAAAATAAAAAATTGTTTTCAATAAAAAAAAGAAAATTATTCGGCATGCATAATGTTGAAAATATTTTAGCTTCAATTTTAATATGTTTAAAAAATAATATTCCAATAGAATATATTGAAAATGCAATAAATAATTTTAACGGAATCGAACATAGATTAGAATTAGTAGATAATATAAATAATGTTATGTATATTAACGATTCAAAAGCCACTTCTATGAACTCTGTAATGAGCGCTTTAAAATCTTTCGATAAAAATATAATTCTTATAATGGGCGGAAGAAATAAAAATATAGATTTTAGTCTTTTAAATGATATTATTAAAGAAAGAGTAAAAAAACTTATTCTAATCGGCGAGGCTTCTGAAATTCTTAACGATATGATTAATTTTGAAAATAAAATAATTATAAAAGATTTCACGGACGCTTTTAATTATGCTTCTTCTTTTGCAATTAGCGGAGATATAGTTTTGCTTTCGCCAGGCTGCGCAAGTTTTGACGCTTTTGAAAATTACGAAGAGAGAGGAAAATATTTTAAAAGTTTGGTTTATAAATTGAAAAATAATATTTAATTTTTCAAATGATTATAAATAAAAATATTATAACTTTTCAATTCTCTTTTATAGATTTTTCCGATATATTCCCATAAATCATGATAAGATTTTTTTGTAATATCTTTATCCAAATTGACATATTTCATAATCGGCATTCTATTTTCAGCGACATATCTTTTTGAATAATGATATATTTCGTTTATCTTGCTTTCTAATTCGTTTGTATATTTTGAATTATTCATTTTATCGATATTATTTATTAAAGTTTCCAAATATTTATGTCTTTGTAAATCAATCGACTTCATTATATTATTAAATCTTAAATTAATTTTTCTCATATCCGAACTAATTTCAATTTCTCTATTATTCATTCTATTATTAATCGAATAAAAATTTTTTATATCGTTTAATTTTATCATGGAATTCTCATAAGCGATTAAAATATTTTGATATATAAATTTATATTTTTCAGTGTCGATTTTATTAAAACTCATTTTTTCAAGTTTATTCATAGCTTTGTTTATAATATTAATATATTCTTCTTTTTGAATTTCAAATTTTATATTATTCGGAGCGTTAATAAGATTTTCGTTTTTAGACAATCTATCATAAGCAAATTTATATTCTTCAATATCCAAAAGATAATTAATCTCTTCGTCTACATTTTCTTGCAAATAAACATATTGTTTATTTATAAATAGATTAATAATTTTTCTTGCTTTATATTTATCGTAAATTTCTTTTTTGCTAATTTGACTTATTTGATTTGAAGCATGAGAATATATTGGAATAATAGTTTTATAAATTAAATTATAATTTCCGTAATTTATTTTTCCGCCATATAGAAAATATAATTTATCAATCATAGAAGTTATTAAATTATTATATTCTTTAATTTTTACTTCATTTGAAATTTTAAGTTTATTTATATCTTTATTTGAGTATATAAATACAAAAGCTTCTTTATATTTATTTTCTTTTAATAATTCTTCGACATTTTTTTGAAATTTAATTATTTTTCTTTTAGGCGAATTTTCAAAATATAAATAAAAACTTAAAACTATAATTAAAGGTATTATAGTCGCAATGAGTATAATTAATTTTTTATTCATTTGTAATAAGCCAACAAATTTATTTAATTTCATTAATTATATATTTATTATTATATTAATCAAGCTGTAAAAAATATATAAATTGAGTATAAGAATAGATATATTATCAAGAAGAAATTTAGAAAATTAGTAAAAATTAATTTTAACTGTTGACAAATAATCAATAATAGACTATACTTATAATAGTAAAATGATTTTATAAATTAAGTAAATTCATTTTATTAATAAATATTACTTGAGGTAAAAGGATGGAATATTTCAAAGGCATTGAAAAAGCGTTATACAAAGGCAAAGACTCTAAAGACGCTTTTTCATTCAAACACTACAATGCATCCGAAACCATAGGAAATAAAACTATGGAAGAATGGATGCCTTTCGCTATGAGCTGGTGGCATACTCTGACTTCTGGAGGAAGCGACCCTTTTGGAAATGGCTCTTATATTAGACCTTGGAGTGACAAAGAACCGCTTGAAGCGTCTAAAATGAGAGTCGAGGCTGGTTTTGAGCTTATGCAAAAGTTAGGAATAAATTATTTCTGTTTTCATGATAGAGATTTAGCTCCCGAATGCAAAAGTTTAAAAGAAACCAATCAAAAATTGGATATTATAGTAGGTTTATTAGAAGAGAATATGAGTAAAACGAATAAAAAAGTTTTATGGGCTACCTCTTCCCTATTTACAAATCCAAGATATATGCATGGAGCGGCTACGAGTCCTTATGCCGATGTTTTCGCTATAGCCTGCGCTCAAACAAAAAATACTATGGATATAGCTAAAAAATTAAACGCTAAAGGATATGTTTTTTGGGGAGGAAGAGAAGGTTATGAAACTCTTTTAAATACGGATATGAAAAGAGAATTGGAACATTTGGCTTATTTCTTATCTATGGCTGTGGAATATAAAGAAAAGATAGGATTTAAAGGACAATTCTTTATAGAACCTAAACCTAAAGAACCTACAAAACATCAATACGATTTTGACGCCGCCGCTACTTTAGAGTTTTTGTATCATTATAAACTTGACAAATATTTTGAGCTTAATTTGGAAGTAAATCATGCGACTCTTGCGGGACATACTATGCAACATGAAATGCAAGTGGCAAGAAATCATAATAAATTAGGTTCGGTTGATATAAACTACGGCGATACATTTTTAGGATGGGACACCGATATGTTTTTAACAAATATTTATGACGCTATATTTATGATGATAGAAATTATAAAAAATGGCGGATTAAAAAACGGCGGATTTAATTTTGACGCTAAAGTTCGCAGACCTTCGCATACGATGGAAGATTTGATTTACTCGTATATAGCGGGAATGGATACTTTGGCTTGGGGATTAAGAATAGCCGATAAAATCATAAAAGACGGTTTCTTTGATAAATTTATAGCCGAAAGATATAGTTCTTACGATAACGGAATTGGAGAAAAAATAGAAAAAAAATCTACTTCATTTGAAGAATTATATAATTACGCTATAAATTTAGAAGAAAAAGAGCTTCCAAGCGGAAATCAAGAATTGCTTGAAGCTAAATTAAATCAATTTATTTATAATAATTAAAGAAGGAGATTACTCATGAAAATTTTAAAAAATTTATTATTAGTTTTAACAATTTTTGCTTTATGTTTTATTTCTTGTTCTAAAGAAAATTCTGATAATACGAAAGGTAAGAAAATAAAAATAGGATTATCTTTAGACGATTTAAGATTAGAAAGATGGCAAAAAGACAGAGATTATTTTGTGGAAGAAGCCGAAAAACTCGGTGCGGAAGTTATTTATGTTTCAAGCGATGGAAACGCTACTAAACAATTAGCCGACATAGAAAATCTAATAGCTCAAAATATCGATGTTCTTGTCGTGATAGCAAACGATGGAAATAGTCTTTCTCCAGCGATTATGCAAGCTTCACAAGACGGAATTCCAACTTTAGCTTATGACAGAATGATAAATAATTGCGATATAGCTCATTATATAACTTTCGATTTGGAAAAAGTAGGACGCATGCAAGCCGAAGGAGTTTTGGATGTTACTAATAAAGGCAGATTTTATTATTTGGGAGGCTCGCCAACAGATAATAATGCAAGATTCTTTAGAAAGGGAACTATGGACGCTCTTAAACCGTATATAGATAGAGGCGATATAGAACTTATAGGCGAACAATTTACAAAAGATTGGCTTCCCGATGTGGCATTGCAGATTATAGAGGATATGTTAACCGCTCAAAAGAATAATGTAACCGCTATAGTAGCCGCAAATGACGCTATCGGTGGAGCTGCTATTCAGGCTTTAAAGGCGCAAGGATTGGCGGGCAAAGTTCCCGTTTCTGGACAAGATGCCGATTTGGCCGCTTTACAAAGAATAGCTAAAGGCGAACAGGCGGTTACTGTTTATAAACCTATAAAACAAATAGCCATAGAATGCGCAAAAGCGGCGGTTGCTCTAGCTAAAGGAGAATCCGTAGAAAGTAACGGTTCTTTAAATAACGGTTATAAAGATGTTCCTACATTCTATATAGAACCTATTAAAGTTACTAAAGATAATTTGGATTCAACGGTAATAGCGGACGGCTGGGTTACAAAAGAAGATGTTTACGGAAATTAATTAAATAATCAAATATAGCGTTTTATCTCATTTTTCATTTTCGTTAAATGATATAAAACGCTTATTAAACTTAATTAAATAAAGAGGCAAATAATGGATAGTTATATTCTTGAAATGAAGGATATACATAAAAGTTTTTCGGGAGTAAAAGCTCTTTCTGGAATAACCTTACGCTTAAAGAAACAGGAAATATTAGGTTTATGCGGAGAAAACGGAGCGGGCAAATCTACTCTTATGAAAATTTTATCGGGAATATATCCTTTCGGAAGCTACGAAGGAAGCATATTCGTTAATGGCAAAGAGATGAAGTTTAACAATATTAAAGACGCCGAAAATTCTGGCATAGCGATTATACATCAAGAGCTTAATCTTATACCTGAAATGAATGTTATGGAAAATATATTTCTTGGGAATTTTATAAATAAATTCGGCATTCTAAATAAAGACGAAATGTATATAAAGACTAAAAAAGCTCTTTCCGTTATCGCTCCAAATATAGACCCTAAATCAAAAATAAAAGATTTAGGAACGGGCGAACAGCAAATGGTGGAAATAGCAAAGGCAATATCTAAAAATGCAAATATATTAATATTTGACGAGCCTACATCTTCATTAACCGAAAAAGAAATTTCAAAACTTATAGAAATAATTTTTTCTCTTAAAGAAAAAGGATTAAGCGCAATATACATAAGCCATAAATTAGATGAAATAGAAGCGATAACCGATAGAGTTGAAATAATAAGAGACGGAGTGAGCGTAGGCGGAGGAAAAACAATAGATATGCATAGCGATAAAATAATTTCGCTTATGGTTGGAAGAAGCATAGAAAATTTAATACCAAGAAGAGAAAGACAAATAGGAGACATAATTTTTGAAGCAAAAAATTATACTCTATACGATAAAGTCAATTCAAATATAAAGAAAGTCGATAACGCTTCTTTTTATTTGAGAGAAAGAGAAATTTTAGGTTTTTCGGGATTAGTCGGTTCGGGAAGAACTGAATTGCTATCTGCAATATACGGCGCTTATACGGGCGATTATGTCGGCGAAAGTTATTTATACGGAAACAAATTAAATATTAATAAAACCGAAGATGCCATAAAATTAAAAATCGGTTTTGTTCCCGAAGAGAGAAAAACTCAAGGAGTTATATTAAACGATAGCGTTCAAAATAATATAATTCTCTCTACGATAAAAAACTATTCTGTAAAAGGAAGTTTAGATAAGAAATTAGAGCAAAAAGCCGCTTTAGAATATAAAGAAAAGCTTTCTATAAAGATACCGACTCTTGACTCCCCAATTAAAAATTTAAGCGGAGGAAATCAGCAAAAATGTGTTTTGGCAAAAAGTTTATTAATAGAACCTAAAATTCTTATTTTGGACGAACCTACAAGAGGAATAGATGTCGGGGCTAAATATGAAATATATAGTTATATATTTTCTATAGTGGAATCGGGTTGTTCGGTAATATTAATATCTTCGGAACTTCCCGAAATATTAGGTTTAAGCGACAGAGTTATAGTTATGCATGAAGGACAAATTAAAGCTTCATTGGATAACAAAGGATTAACTCAAGAAATAATAATGACAACCGCAATAGGAGAATAAAAATGTTTAATTTAAAAAATTTCTTAAAAAAATATAATTTATTTATGCTATTTTTAATAGTGATTATTCTTTGGGGATTTTTCGGAGCTATAACAAGCGGAGGATTTTTATCTTCAAGAAACATATCAAATTTATTTCGTCAAATGAGCATAACGGGAATACTTTCGATTGGCATGTCTTTTGTAATCATTACGGCAAATATCGATTTATCCGTAGGTTCTATGTTAGGATTGCTCGGAGGAATAGCGGGAATTTTATTAAGAACGGGATTAAATTCAACTTTAACTATAATAATTACTTTAATATTTGGATTTATAATAGGAGCGATAAACGGTTTTTGGGTTGCATATAGAAAAGTTCCAGCTTTTATAGTTACTTTAGCGGGACTCTTGGCATATAGAGGAGTAGTTTTATATATAACCAAAGGACAAACTTTAGCCGTTAACAATTCTAATTTTAATTTTATAGGAAACGGCAATATTCCTCCTTTAGCCGCTTGGGGACTGTTATTAATATTTATCTGCTGTTATTCATTATTAAAAATAAGAAAAATAATTAAAAATAAAAACTTACAGGAAAGAAAAACTCAAATAATAAATTTAATTCTCACTATTGTGATTTCTTTTTTATTCGTATTTTGGATGAACGGATACAGAGGAATTCCTTTGCCCGTTATAGTAATGCTTGTAATTACTTTTATAGCTTCTTATGTTTCAAACAATACGGTTTATGGAAGAATCGTTTATTCTATCGGCGGAAACGCCGAAGCCTGCAAGTATTCTGGAATAGATATTAAAAAGTATATATTTTTAGTTTTTACCGTAAACGGAATAATAGCCGCTTTTGCTGGAATAATAAATACGGCAAGGTTAGCGTCAGCGGTTCCATCGACTGGACTAAACAGCGAACTTGACGCGATAGCCGCTTGCGTAATTGGAGGAATAAGTTTAAGCGGCGGAACGGGAGCTATTCTTGGAGCGTTGCTTGGTTCTTTAATCATAGCTAGTTTAAATAACGGAATGAGTATTATAGGGCTTGATTCTTCTTGGCAGAATATAATTAAAGGCATAGTTTTACTATTAGCGGTTTGGATGGATATTGCCACAAAAAATAAGTCTAATTAATAAATATTAGAAAAATTTTTAATAATTAATTTATAGTATATTGAAAAAAAAATTAAAAATATTATATAATTAGATTATTATTTTATTTAATAACAGATAATTTATATATAAGAGATTAATTATATGGATAATAATAATGTTATAAGCGTTGGTATAGATGTAGGAACTACCACGACAAATATAATATTCAGTGAACTTACAATTCAAAATTTGTCTGGGATATCTCAAGCTCCTATATTAAAAGTTATAGATAAAAATATAATTTATAGAAGCGAAGTATTTTTTACCCCTCTATTATCGTCAACAGATATAGATGTTTCGGCTTTAATAAAATTAATTGAAAATGTATATAAAGACGCTAAAATAGAAAAATCATCCGTTCAAACTGGAGCTGTAATAATTACGGGAGAAACTGCCCGCAAAAAAAATGCTGATAAAATATTACAGGAACTTTCTACATTTGCAGGAAATTTTGTAGTGGCTATAGCTGGAAGCGATTTAGAAAGTATAATAGCGGCGAAAGGTTCTGGTTCGGCTGCATTATCCAAATCAAAACTTGCAAAAGTAGTTAATTTAGACATAGGAGGCGGAACTACAAACCTTGCTTATTTTGATAACGGAACGGCTACAAATACAACTTGTATGGATATAGGCGGAAGGATGATAGAGGTAAAAGACGGAAATATTTACAGGATGACGGAAAAAGCCCAAAAGATTATAAACGATTATAATCTTAATATAAAAATAAATGAAAAGGCAAATATAAACGAAATAATAAAATTCTGTGAAATAATGGAAAAAGCTATATGCGAAATATTATCTTTATCTCCGAAAACCAATTTATCGAAATATTTTATAACAAATCATGATTGGGATATAGATAAATTTGATTATATAACATTTTCAGGCGGAGTTGCAGATTTTGTATATAATTCTCCAAATGACATACCAAAAGACCCTTTCAGATATGGCGATATAGGACCTATTTTAGGATATGTAATATATAAATCTAAATTGATACCAAAATCTTCATATTTGAAAGTAAACGAAACTCAACAGGCTACCGTAGTCGGAGCAGGAGCTTACAGCGTTGATTTAAGCGGAAGCACTATACATTATATAAAAGAATTATTACCGCTTAAAAATATTCCAATAATTAAATTAGATAAAAAAGAAGAAGAAAAATTATTATCTGGAGAATTGGACGGTATAAAAAATAAAATAAATTGGTATGAAGGAGAGATAATTGCTCTATCATTTATTGGAAATACGAGATTAAATTTTGAACAATTAAATAAATTAGCGGACAATATAATAAAATCTTTTGATAATATAATAAAAAAGAATAATCCTATAATAATAGTAATAGAGATAGATATGGCTAAATCTTTAGGAATAACTTTAAAAGCAAAACTTAAAGAAAATTACCCTTTAGTTTGTGTAGATAATGTAGTCGTTGAAAATGGAGATTATATTGATATAGGAACGCCTTTAGGAGATGGCATGGTTCTTCCCGTTATGATTAAAACTTTAATTTTTAATGAAAAAAATAATTATTAGGAGATAAAATATACAATTATGAAAGAATTTTTATTAAATACTAAAATAATGTCTGGACATGATGCATTAATTAGCTTAGATTTATCAAAATCTAAAAGAGTTTCTATTTTTACTGACAATAACATGTTGCAAATAGGAAGTTGCAATAGCGTTATAGAGCTTATAAAAAGCCATAATAAAGAATATGAAATTTTTTCTGATATAGAACCAGACCCAAGTTTTGAAATAGTAATAAAATGTTTAAATAAAATTTTAGATTTTAAATCGGATACTATAATAGCAATTGGCGGAGGTTCGGTAATGGATACAGCTAAAGCCGTTATTTTCTTCGCATTAAAAATAAACAAAGAAGTTAATGGAAATAATACAAAACCTTTTTTTATAGCTATACCGACAACAAGCGGAACAGGTTCAGAGGTTACTTCATATTCAATTATAACGGACAAAGAAACTCATAGAAAAATCCCTATAGTTTCAAATGAAATGCTCCCCGATATAGCCCTACTCGACCCTCAATTTACTTTAACTGTGCCAGCAAGGATAACGGCAGAGACGGGCATGGATGTATTGGCTCATGCTTTTGAATCTTATGTATCCGTTAATTGCAATAGTTTTACTATTCCTTATAGCGAAAAAGCTATAGTAAATGTTTTTAATAATATAGCAAAAGCAGTGCATAACGGAAAGGATGTCGAAGCTCGAATATCAATGCATGAGGCTTCTTGTATCGCTGGAATAGCCTTCAATAATGCTGGACTTGGACTTATACATGCTATGGCTCATCAACTTGGGGGAACATTCAGGCAACCTCATGGAAGAGCAAACGCTCTATTAATGCCGCATGTTATACAATATAATGCAAGCAAATCAAAAGAAGCATCAGAAAAATATTCAAATGCTTTAAAACTTTTAGGTGTTGAAAATATTAAAGATATATCGCTATCATGTCAGGCATTAAAAAATATAATATTAGAATTAAATAAAGAGATAGGAATAAATAATAAAATAACAGAATATAATATTGATAGAAATGAATTTGAAAAAGCTATAGAAGAAATGTCTTTAAATGCTTTAAAAGATGTTTGTTTAACAACTAATCCTATACAGCCAAGTTTGGAAGATGTTAAAAATATTTACAGACAAATTATATAAAAAAAATTAAATTTAATGCTTGACAAAAAATTGTCAATATGTTATAATTTGTTTATAAATAAATCAGGGGAATGAAGGTGAGAATCCTTCGCTGGCACGCAACCGTAAAGTTCGATTATTAATAAATCGGCGAAGTCGGAGAACCTTGCAATTAGTCGAGTGCGCTATCTTATTATGATTTAAGCATCCGATTAAATAATTTATTTTAATTAATGAATTTTTTAATAAGGAGGTTTATAAATGTTGTTGATAGGAATCCAATCCAATCCTAAACTATAATCTTATCATTACTATTTATAGTAATTCATTTTATCTCAAAAAACATTTTCTTAATTCTTCTTAAACATTCTATTTATTTCAATCTATATTGATTAAAAAGATAAAAATAAAAACATAAAAACAATAAAAAATAATTAATTTTAAGGAGAAAAAATATGTATAAAAATATAAATACTAAAATTTTAATTACTCTACTATCATTTATATTATTATCTTTCATAGGTTGTAATAAAAATGAAGATATAACTGGAAACAATGAAATAAATGATTTGGGAAACTATGCTGGAGTTTACAAAAGTCAAACCTACGATATTAACATAGGAAGCGATGGCTCTATAACCGTTGCACAAAGCGGAGGGCAAACTATTAATGGGAAGGTTAGTGTCAAAGAAGGCAATAAATATACTATAAAACTTGATAATGGAAACGAAATAATTATTGAGTTTTTAGATAACGGCTCTGTGACAATAACCAAACCTGACGGAACAACAGAATCCGCTACAAAGTCGAATAATACTGGAGGCAATACGGGTGGAAACACGGGAGGAAATACTGGAGGCGAAACTCAATCGGACGGTAAAGACCATAAAAATCATTCTTTATTAATAGGCAATTGGAAAAACTCTTCTATGCTGCCTACTGCTAAAGACCGTTATTTATATGATGGACAAAACTATAGAGATATATATAATTATAATCTAATGGCTCAAACATATAAAATGAAAGTAGAAAAAATTATTTGGAGTTCCGATACGGCTGGCATTATGTATGGACAATATACAGAACATCAAGATACTTTAGGTAACCCAAGTTCTACCATAATAGGAAAATATTATGCAGTTTCTTTTAAAGATTTAAGCGAATCAAAATGTTCTTTTTCAGGAGCTTTGAAAGATAATGATTATAAAGCTGAAACTTTGCAAGAAGCGATTACAAAATTTACCATAGAAAATGGATATTTCAATGTTCATATTACATGTAGTAAAACAACAGACAGTCTTTAAAGCCATAGATTGAAATATCTTATTATAAAATAAATGCCAACAAATAAAAATTAAGAGGGATTTAATATCAAAATTAAGTCCCTCTTTTTACTTTAATGCAAATATATTTAAAATTTATTATTGATTTTGCCAATCTGCTGGATAAACAATATATAAAAATTTAGTATAAAATGGAGTGCTAAAAACTAAAGAAGTGCCTTTAGGTATGAATACAACCTCTCCTTGTTTAGCTTCAACTTGAGTTCCATCTGGATTTTTAATTATAAGAGTTCCCTCTAAAATAATATCCATTTCATCATAATTGAGAGTCCAAGGGAAATCAGTATTCTCTAATTCCATTAAACCGCATCCTAATCTTGGACTTTCATCTAAAGTAAACATATCCGTTATATACACTTTATTATTAATATCCGACCTTATTCTATTAGAATCGGCGAACGATATAGATTTTTTTAATACTTTAAGAGCATTATTATTAGAAGTATTATTTGAATTTTCACTTCTTCCAGTAACCGTTCCCGTTTTCATAAAATCGCTAATAACTTTTGTTATAACCGTTTGAATATCTTTATCTTCCATTTTTAATTACTCCTTTTATTTCGTTAAATTTATGTATTAATTTTCTAAAGCCGCATTTAATAATTTAGCTTCATCTTTACCCATCTTTATAGTGGCTTCGTCAGGTCTAAATTCTCCTTTATTCTCGTCTCTTCCTTGCATTACATATCTGGAATCTTCCTTTCCTTTTTCTTCCAAAGCCTTTATGCTTAATTTAGCAAAATCATCCGTTCTTAAGCGATTTATTATAAGAGTTAATTGAGTTTCTAAAAAATCGGTAGCCATATAATAATCGCCTTGACTATCTCCGCATACCAATATAGGACCGTAACCGTATTTAGATACCAAAACAGATTTTATAGCTTCAGTTTTTCCTTTCTGTTGAGTTTGCGGCCAATCATCCTCATATTCGGATATAAATTTACCATCTTTTACTTTTGTTCTCATTCCCAAAACATTACCATTAGGAACATTATAAGTATATTTAGGCAAATAAGCGAATACTTCTACTACATTTTGATGAGAAGCGGAACATATATAAACATCAATTCCATTTGCCATCAATACTGATATTAAATCGGAAATTTCAGGTTCTATTCTAAGACCATCCTTATAACCGCTTAAAGAAATTACTCCCGCTTTTCCTCCCATATTAGACGGACTTGAAAGAGTATAAGTAGATATTTCTCTTTTCAAAGCATAATCGTTAGCCTTCTCCGTTAAATCTGCAACTTCTTGAGGAGTCATACCCGTAAAAGAATATAATACCCAAGGATAACTTATATCGGCGCTAAAAGTTCCGCCTATAGCTTCATATAGATAAGCATATTTAGCCTGAAAATCTTTAAACTCATCGGTTTGTTTTATATCTTCCAAAGTCATTGACTTGCTATTTATATAATTATCATATAAGAATTTATATGTGGCGTCTAAATCCGCTCCTATTTTATCTATATTAACTTTTTCGCCTTTTTGATTATTATAATCTGATGCAAAATTATTTTTAGGTATATTCTTTCTAATTAAAACGGCAAACTCTTCTGGAGTAGCTTTAAACTCTAAATTATCTATCATATATCTAAACATAGATTCTTGCGTATCGTTAAATATGCAAGTTTGGTCCCAGTCGAATACTGCATAAGGTTTTTTATTGCTGTCATAATCAGCGCTTTTTATCCCGTTATCGTCTATAAGTTTTTGAAGTCTTGCTCTCGTATCGGGCGCCCATTTGCCTTCCGATAGAGTAGTTTTTTTAGATACATTCTCTCCGCAACCGATTATAACAATAGACGATAATAAAACTAAATATAATTTAAAAATATATTTCATATTCTATTTCACTCCTTAAAAAATAATATTATTTTTTCTATTTTTCTCTTATTGTTCTTTTTCAGTAGGACTCAAAGCTATATTGCTTATTATTATAGCCACTACAATCGCAGTAATTCCTCCTATAAGTTTTGCTACTATCATAGGTCCTATCATATTTCTATATAAACCTTCAGCATATCCAGCTGTAAATCCTAAATGGTCCCCAAAAGTAAATGCAGCGCTTACGGCAAAAGCGACATTGATAACTTTACCTTTATTATTCATATCTTTCATTATCTGAAACATAGGTATATTATTTGCCAATGTAGCGACAAGACCAGCGGCTCCTATATCGTTCATTCCTAACATTTTACCTATAGCTTCTAAAGGTTTTTTAGCCACTTTTGTAAATACATATACGAAAGGAAAAGCCCCAGCTAAAACTATAGCTATAGCTCCTATGGTTGCTATACCGTCAGTTATAGGCGCCATAGTAACTTCTTGTCCGCCCATATTAAATTTAACGATTTGAACTCCTAATAACTGTTCTACTATAGCTAAAGCTAGAGCTATTGTAATTAATATTACTAATATCTTTGAAAATACATTAAATATTTTTATAAGAATATCTCTTATAAATATTAATCCCAATACCAATAATATAGCAAATATAACTATAGGAACAAGATTTTTAATAATAAACCCAACATTATATCCAGCTGTTAAACCGCCAAAAAAAGCGCCTATAGGAATCGTAATTATACCAGCCATAACCCCTAAAGCTAAATATTTATGATCCTTTGTATCTATTATACCTAAAGCTACAGGTATAGAAAATACTATTGTAGGTCCCATCATAGCTCCTATAATAAATGCTGCAAATTGTCCAGCATTAGGGTCGTTTGCTAATTCTAATGCAAGTGGTGCTCCACCCATATCATTTGCTAAAATTGTAGTAGCAAACATAGCTGGGTCTGCGCCCAAAGCCGTATATATAGGCACTACTATAGGGCGAAGCAACGCTGCCAATACTGGCGCAAGAGATATAACGCCGACCATAGCTAAAGCCAAAGAACCTAAAGCGTTAAATCCTTCTTCAAATTGAGTCCCTAAACCGAATTTATTACCTATTATTCTGTCTACGGCTCCAAGTATCATGAATATGACCATTATATACATGATGATATCGTTTATACTCATATAAATCTCCTTTTTTTAATTTATTTTTTTATTTATATTAAGGTATAATCTTCCATAAATCATTATGCGGATTTGCAATAATCGTATAATTATATTTATAATTTAACCTTTCAATAGCTTTTTTGGCGCTGTTTACCGCTTCTTTAGTACTTGATATATCCCCAACTATTATAATAACTACTATTCCAGCCCCTATTAATTCTTTATCAATAACTTCGACATTTGCAGTTTTTAATAAAGTGTCCAAAGCGTCTATTGTCGCTATATAACCCGTAGTTTCTATAACTCCCAAAGCCAAATTTCTATTATTCATTACTCAAAAATCAATTAATTTCCTTCAATACGGCAACTATTATTTTTTTAATTATATTTTCATCTTTTATATTATATTTATTTACTAAAAGATTCGTTAAATTTTCTACTATATTCTTATCGCTCACATTTTTATTATTAATGGCTGAACTGCTATCGGAATAACAATTATTATATAAAACTCTTATGCCATTTTCTCTAAGAATATCCATAGCGCTCGGAGTAAATATAGTATTGGAATCTACTTCTATTTCTTTCAATCCCTTATCTATTATTTCCAAAACATTTTGAGTATTATAAAGTTTTTTATTTTTATCCATAAAATATCTCCAAAATTATAAAATAGAATTATATAAATCGTCTATAGGAGAAGGCAAAACAGAAAAATCAACTATAAGACCGTCATCTTCCGCTCTTCTAATTCCCGCTTTTACTGCTTCTTCTACAGCGCTCACTTTTCCTGTCATAGTAACATATGATTTTCCTCCAATAGCAAATCCAAGTCTTATATTTACAAGCGAAACCTCTCCAGCCTTAACCGCATCGTCCGCTCCTTGAATTGCAGATGATATTGAAAAATATTCAATAACCCCTATCGCTTCTTTAGGAAAATCTCCTATAGTTCCGTTAATAGCGTCTATAACATTAGCATGAACATTTGCTATAACAAAAGAATTTACAACGCTACCGCCTCCTATATTAACTCCCATCTCTTTAGATTCTTCAACAGCTCCAACCTCTCCAGAGAATATTATAATATATTTTCCTGGACATACAGGATGAGACCTTATTATATCGACTTTTGCGGTTTTACCTATATAATCCGTAGCCAATATACCTCTGGCTATGCTGTTTAATTCTAACATTCCTATAGATTTCATAAACTAAATTTTCTCCCCATTTATAACTATTTTTTCCGAATCAATATTCTCCACTATACCGTTTATACTGGCATGAATATTAGCTCCTACCTTATCAAAAGGAACTTTTCCTATCATTTGTCCCACTTCAACAAAATCTCCTTCTTTAACTATAGGTTCGGCAGGCATACCTATATGTTGACTTAACATAATCGTTACTTTATTAATATCAATTTTAATAGGATTATCTATATTAAAATTAGTATGAGAATATTTATCTAATTCTAATTTGCTTATCAATCTATCCGTTGAAACTCTGCGATATTCTATAAATTTATTTATACCAGTATTTTTTGAATCTTTATCAGGCTTTATATTTTCTTTTCTTAAAAGAGATTTCATGTAAATATTCATATTCGCAGGATTTATACCCATAGGACATGAATAATACTCGCATATACCACATTCACAACAAAAATACGATTCTTTTAATTTATCTAAAATATGCTCGCTATTATCGACTATATTATCCATATTAGCAAAACCAACGGAACGCATTACTAAATGAGGATTAATTTTATGACCTAGTAAATTCCTTGGGCATAAATCGGAACAAAAAGAACATTGTATGCAAGAAGATTTAGCCAAAGCTTTTATTTTATTATAATTAATATTTCGTTTACTTACAAGATAATGTTTATCGTCTATAACTATAAGCGCTCCAGTGGTTTTTTTAACAAACAAATTACTCGTTTCTTCTATAGGATAATATCTACCCATCATAGGGCCACCTACTATAATATATTTATTATTATCCATAACTCCACATTTATATAAAATATCTCTTATATTTGCACCAACAGGTACATTTATAATAGATGGATTATCGACCTCGCCCAATATAGAGATATATTTTGAGGTAACGGGTATATCACTTAAACTGTCATATATATTGCATAAAGTGGCTACATTAAAAACTACACACCCTACATCTAAAGGGATACCTCCCGCTTTAATAGCTCTTTTTGTAATATTATATACTAAAGTTTGTTCGTCTCCCAAAGGATAAAAACTTTTAAAAGTCTTTATTTCTATAGGGGCATTCTCTTCTTTAATTGCATTAGACAAGGCTTCTATCTGTTTTACATATTTTTTCTTTGTGCCTATAATTATATGCTTTGCAGAAACTTCGCTTCCTACAATACATAAAGCCTTAATTATTTTTTTAGCTTCTTTAAGCATCAAAAACTGGTCTGTTTTTAAAAGCGGTTCGCATTCAGCAGCATTAGCGATTAGATATTCTACTTTTTCAGGCAATTTAATATGAGAAGGAAAACCAGCTCCTCCAGCTCCAACTATACCAGCATTATATATTTTTTCTTTTAAACTCATAAATACACCTTATATTCCATAGCATTATAAATCTACTTGATCTACTATTCCTACTATAACAGCATCTATAGGGAGAGCATCTTTATTGCCTTGCGCTTTTCTTGCACCGCTACCTGAAGTAATGATAACAGTATCGCCTATACCAGCTCCTATATAATCGCATGCTATAACAATATCCAAATCTTTATTTGTATCAGGCTCAAAAACTCTAGTAATTAAAAGCTTATTTCCAGATAAACTTTCCTCTTTCTTTGTAGCCCAAACGCTTCCTATAACTTTTGCCAATACCATAATAATTCCCTCAATTATCCTTATTTATAAATAATTTCTATATTATATTCTCTTATATAATCCATAACGAGTGGAGTAATTATAATGCCTTTATTTACCTTTATCCCCGAAAAATTATCAATAATTTCAATAATATCATCTTCGGTTATAACTTTTTTATTAGTTAAATCTAAGCAATCGGTATTATAATATTTATCAATTTTTTTATTTTTATTACCATTACACTTTATAATATACTGAAATATATTAATAAAATCCAATATCAGTAATCCGTATGATTTAACAATATTTTCTAAATCCATAAGTTTAGAATAAAGTTCTTTAGAAGAAGTTTCTTTATATTTATAATATTTAATGCCTCCTTTCAATGCTATAACAACTTTGCCTAAAAATAAAGCTTCAATTATAGAGCTAATATTTTTATCTTTATATACAAGGTTAGCTATAGAAGTAAGCATATCGACAGATAATTCTTCTATTATAATTGCTTTATAATCATTTATATTTATATCATTAATATCTGGTGACATATATACATTAAAACCGTTTGCTTCGAGAGTATTTTTCAAATAAATATTATCAGATAAAACAAATATAGAATCGGTTTTTTTACTAATATTTGCATTTAATTGTTCAATAACGGCAAGAACTATCTTTTTTATTAACATATCATTCATATTTACACAATATCTCCGACTTTATTATTAACTAAACTCTTAGCTATACCCAAAGGAGTAACAAGAAAAGGATTTTTAGGTTTTATTGTTCTTATTCCCGTTTCATTTTCAATAACATTTTCAAAACCATCTAAACAAACCGTTCCTCCTACAAGACAAATCAAATCAACATCGTAACCTTTTATATGCTTATTAATTATACTTCCTACTTTTTGTATGACAGGAAAAACTATTCTAAATATCTCTTTAGAATTTTTAGAATCTTTTTTTATTTTTTCAGCTTCGTTAAACGGTATATTATAATTTCCAGCTATAGCAAGAGTTAAATGAGTTCCTCCAGTAGGTTCATCTGCCGTATATATCATTTTTCCATCTTTAAATATTGCAATACCAGTAGTCCCGCCTCCTACATCGACAACCGCTCCATTTTCAATTTGCAAAATATAATTTGCAGCTTCTGGTTCCTCTATAATATTTATAATTTCAAATCCCGCACTTTCAGCAACATATTTATGGGTAGAAATCGACTTACTATTAATATTGGGAGGCATAGCTATAGCCGCATCAATAAGTTCCATCCCGATACGATTTTCAAGTTTTTCTTTCAATTCTTTCACTATATAGCATGCCCTTGAATAGTCAACCACGAGACCGTCTCTTACAACTTCCGCATATTGTAATTCTGTAGCTATAGGGCTTCCGTTAGAATCTACGACAACTAAAACTATATATGCAGTTCCCAAATCTACGCCAACAAATAATTTTTCATTTTTATCAAAATAATTAACAGCGTTAATACAATCGTTTGTCTTATCTATAAGAGAATCTATAAGTGAAAATGAAAAACTCATAATATAATCTCTCCATAGCCTTGAGATAGTAAACCGCAAGCATTAGCCTCGTCAAAATCTATATGAACGGAGGGCATAAATCTATCGCTTACTCTAGCTACAACTTCATCAAATATCAAAGCTCTCGTTCCATAAACTTTCACTTTTACTATTTGTCCATTTTGTATATTCCATTCTTTAGCATCTCTTTCTCTTAAATGAACATGCCTTTTGGCAACTATAACAGAATTTTTAGCTTCTATATCGCCATTCTTACCTGATATGATTACAGAACCAGCCCCTTCTAAATATCCAGATTCATTTACCGTAATATCTTTAATACCCAAAAGTCTCGCGTCGGATATTGACAACTCTACCTGAGTATTGCTTCTCACAGGTCCAAGTATAGCCACATTTTTAATATCAGATTTAGGACCTATAAGATTAACCCTTTCTTCACTTAAATATTGACCTGGTTGCGACAAATCTCTTTTAGAAGTTAAAGAACTACCTTTACCGAATATAATTTCTAAATCTTTAGCAGATAAATGAACATGTCTTGCCGATATCTCTACCATTACGATTTTTCTTTTTAAGATTTCATTTTTGATAGAATCAGAAATAGTTCTTATAAAATCCAAATCTTTACTCATTTTTAATTATATCCTTTCCAGTATACGCTATTAACATTAGTATATAAACAACACTACTCATACGATTTAATAATCTTATAAGGTCTTCTCTTTCATTTTTAAGAGCATTATACATAGCTAATTCAACTTCTCTAACATTTGTTCTTATGAGATTAAGTTTTATAACGGTTATAGGCATACTTGAGTTAACAAATATATGGTCGCATCCAAAGTATTCTTTAGGATGATGAGATATATTTCTTATATCCTTTTCAGTGAAGCCAAATATAGTATCTAACTCTAAAGTTTTTCCAGTTACTTCGGAATAAAGAACGGTATGAATAAGTTTTTGAAATCTATTCAGATACTCAAGTAGTTTATCCTCATGCCTCTCTTTAAACTCATATTGAATGTCGATTATTAAAGAAAGCAAACTATCCAATTTACCACGAAGTATTATTCTTGGATGATTTTTTTCTACCAAAACATTATCATACAAATGCGTGTAATTTTCAGGTTTAGTAGTAAGAGTCTTTTTTGTTTCGTAATCTATATAAGTTTCGATATTTTCTATCTCTCTTATACCATAAGATTTAGGTTTTGAGGTAGAGCTACCCGAATTATTTGACTTACTATCGGAGTTAATCACAATATCTATTTTACGAGAAGCTAAATATTCTCTAGCGGAAGGAGTTATAAAAACATCGCTATCAACCTTATATTCGCTTACATTTCTATTAAGGATTTCACTCCTTAAAATTTGCTCCGTTAAAACTTTCATAAAAAACCTATTTTAATTTATTCTTCTTTTTTACCAGTATTAGCCGTATTGGAAGAAGGTAAAATTATTTCAACTTCTTCATGCGGTCTAGGTATTACATGAACGCTTATCAACTCTCCTACTTTAGCAGCAGCCGCAGCTCCAGCATCCGTAGCAGCCTTGACAGCCCCTACATCACCTCGAACCATAACCGTCACTAAACCGCCACCAACTAAAGTCTTGCCTACTAAATTTACATTAGCAGCCTTAACCATAGCATCCGCAGCCTCTATCGCAGATACTAATCCCTTAGTCTCTATCATCCCTAATGCCATAGAACTTGCCATAATTCTCTCTCCTTTTATTTTTTTAATTTTTTATTTAATTATCTAAAGCTTTTATAACTTCTCTAACTATTTTATTTATAAATTCATCATCATATATATTGTTAGATGAACTATAATTTATATTATTTTTAGAAAAATTTCTTATTTTTGATATATCGTTTACGCCATAAGCTATTCTAAGTTTATTAAATAAATGAAATACGCTTATATTATCACTCGTGGAATTTCCACCATAACTTCCACAACCTAAAGTAAAAGACGGGGTTAAAGAAGTAGAATAGCCTACAGCTCCTTGGCTACTTGGCGTATTTACTAATACTCGAGATACGGGCATTGCTGAAGCATAATCAATAACTCTGCTTTCATCTTGCGCATGTATAACGCTACTATGTCCCATACCTGCAAATCTAATTAATTCCAAAGCTATTTCCTTTGCATGCTCAAAATTTTTAGCCTCATAAAAAGCCAAAATACCTGTTAACTTCTCTATAGAAAAAGGATATTTTTTACCTACTCCATCTGTAGGAGCTAATATAACTCTTATATAATCTGGAACTTTTATGCCCGCCATATCTGCAAGAGTTTTACCACTTAATCCCACTATAGCTGGATTAAACCCTCCGTTAGGTCCTATAAGGATTTTTTCAACTTTCTTGCTTTCTTCAGGGTTTAAGAAATATCCGCCCTGTTCTATACAGGCATTCTTAACGGCATCTAAAACTTTTGAATGGGTTATAATAGATTGTTCAGATGCGCATATAGTCCCATTATCAAAGGTCTTACTACAAAAAATATCAGCGACAGCTTTTTCAATATTTGCAGTTTTATCTATATAAGCTGGAACATTTCCAGGCCCTACTCCCAAGGCAGGTTTTCCAGAACTATAAGCGCTTTTAACCATAGCCGCTCCGCCTGTAGCAAGTATAATGGCAACCTTACTATGCTTCATTAAAACATCGGTGGCTTCCATAGTAGGATTTGATATACAACCTACTAAATTGGTATCGCATCCTAACCTATCCAACTCCTCTTTTATTATCTCTACAGTTTTTAATATGCATTCTAATGCTCTTGGATGCGGACTAAATACTATGCCGTTTCCAGCTTTTAATGAAATTAAAGTTTTAAAAATAACGGTGGAAGTTGGATTAGTAGTAGGTATTATCCCAGCTACAACTCCCATAGGTATAGCTAATTCGTATATTTTATTTGCTTTATCTATATTTATAATACCGCGCGTTTTAAATGATTTCATATAATCGTTTAGGATTTCACTTGCTAAAATATTTTTAGTTTTTTTATCTTCCCACTTACCAAATTTTGTAGTTTGACAAGCCAATTTACCAAGATATTCTGCACTTTCGCATAATTTTCTTGCTAAAGAAGATACTATCTCATTTGTTTTATCTTGGTCAAGTTTCTCAAATTTCTTTTGAGCATTATAACATTTCTCAACCAAATCTCTTGTCTCTTGTATAGAGATAAGGTCTATATCTTTAATATTTTCCATAAGTTAATTTATCTATCCTTTACTCTTCCTTTTCTTTTTATTAAGATTCTTTTTCTTATCATAAACAATATTTGAATTATTAACAAAACTATCCGTATTTGTATTAACATCAAAATCCATTTCTTTAGTATAGTTTAAAGATTCATAACCCTCTATATCTTTATTATCGTTAGCTTCATTTTTTATATCTTTAACATCGTCAATTTCTGATTTCATTTCAATATTAACTTTATCAGAATTATATAAACTGCCTTCCTTTTCATTATTTTCAAGTAAATTAGTATAAATAGGGTCTTCTTTAATGATACTATCGTATCCTTGAATCAAACCGTATACTTGCTCATCCAACCTCGCTATAACATGACTTGATAAAACATTACCCACTTTTTTAGCGGCCTCCGTTCCGCAGTCTACGGCAACTTTAACCGAAGCGACATCACCAATAAAAGTTACCGTAACTATACCTCTACCCACATGCGTTACACGACCATGCTCAACTTTAGCAGACTTAAAAGCAGAGTCAATAGCTTCTGTAGCAGCCGTATGCCCATATGTTTCTATCATTCCTATAGCATATTTACTCATACATTAATATCCCAATGGATTATCACAAACAGATTTAACCGCTTCGGCAAAAGCCACACAAGAAGCCTTACAAGCCGATTGTTCACCCGTCAAAAATGCAGAAGCAAAGTTAGTTTCTGAAGGCGGAGGGCCAAAAACTATTAATTTCACATCGGCAGCTTTTAATGCAGCATCTATAGCATACATAGCTTCGAGAGGAGGCGCTACTAAATAAGCTAAAGGACTTCCCAAAGGAATACCCGACTGTTCTGACAAATAACTTCCCGTTCTCGATATAGTGTAAGCATAATAGGCTACAGAATCATCATCATTAGCCGACATAAATGTGGCATCTCCACTATTAATAAAATCAACAGCGGCATTCAATCCACTTTTGACTTCAGCAGGAGAAGGTCCCGCCAATATACCTATAAATTCTCCAGCATATTTTTGACTGGCATTGGACGCACCAGCATACATAGAACGAGCATAAACAACTTTTACATCCGCTTTTTTAGTAGCTTCGTCTATAGCGGTATATCCTACATCATCGCAGTCTGTAGTTATTAAACCTAAACTACTAAACCTTGATTCAAGTTTAAATTGTTCCGCCATAGATAAATCGACATGCGTAATCATTTTAGTAGCAAGTATATTAACTTTTACTTTATCGCCTTTCATAAAAATAACTCCTTATTTTAAATCTATTCCGCTAGCTTTTTGCTCAAGCATTTTCTTTACTAAATCGGCTATATAAGCGCCAGCTTCTAATGCAGGCATACCGCCAGCATGTATATTCGACACTACCGTTCTTCTACTTTCAGGCATTCCTATGGTAGGTCTATATGCCATATAACAACTCATACTTTCATCCGTTATAAGACCTGGTCTTTCACCTATCAAAGTGCATACAACATCGGCATCCAAAAGCTCGCCTATCTCATCCATGACCCCAACCCTTCCATATTTTACAAAGAAAGGCGTTCCTATACTAAGATTAGAAGACTTCAAAGATTGCTCTATAGATTGAAGAGTAGTTTTTGCATTTGTCATAACAGCCATTGACGATAACCCGTCCGCAACATATATCTCCACTTTAGGACTCTTTTGACATCTTTCTTGAACAATTTTTACTCCCTCTTCATTAAGTCGTCTTCCAAGGTCTGGTCTAGTTAAAAATATGTCTTTATTTGCGCATCTTGTCTGAACGCTCCACCATCCATTTTCTTGTATAAATTCTTCAGGAACATCTTTAAATACAGTATCTTGCGCAGTAGCATGGTCAGCTCTAAATCTAAGCATCGTTCTTGTTGTATATCTTGGCCCTGCTCTCCAAATGCCTATCCTTGCAGGAGTAGCTTGCTTTAATTTCATATAAGTTTCTAAATTTTGAGGGTTAGGAACTTTCATTTCTTTTCTAAAATCCATATCTCCCAAATCTTCTAAAGAAGAATTCGCTACTTCAGAAGATATTGAAGAATTAGAATTAAAGTTATTTAATTCACCATCTTCATTTATATCCATTTTTTCTAAAACTTTTTTAATTAACAATTCAAGTTCTGCTTCTTGCATAATTATATACTCCTATTGATTATTTCATAAAGATGGAAGCATCCCCAGCAGCATCCGTAAGTCTACCATCTTTCCATATACCCATTTTTTCAAGCCATTCTTCAAAAGGTCTTATAGGTCTCAATCCTAATAATTGTCTTAAAGTTGGCGCTTCATGATATCCTGTGCATTGATAATTAAGCATAACATCATCGCCAGCTGGTATTCCCATAAAATAATTACATCCAGCGGCAGATAAAAGAATGGCTAAATTCTCAATATCGTTCTGATCAGCTTTCATGTGATTGGTATAGCAGGCATCACAACCCATAGATATACCCGTTAATTTACCCATAAAATGGTCCTCAAGCCCAGCCCTGGTAACCTGTTTTGAATTATACAAATATTCTGGTCCTATAAATCCCACTACAGTATTAACTAAAAACGGACTGTATCTCTTAGCAAAACCGTAGCATCTAGCTTCCATAGTAACTTGGTCAGAGCCATGATTTGCTTCAGAAGAGGCTTCAGAACCTTGCCCCGTTTCAAAATAAAGCACATTAGGTCCCACTCCAGTTCCCTTATGTAAAGCCACATCTAAAGCTTCGCTTATTAAATCTCCAGTTATACCAAAAGCCTTATTTCCCTTTTCGCTTCCAGCTATACTTTGAAATATTAAATCAGCTGGAGCCCCTTTTCTTATAGCTTCTATCTGAGTAGTTACATGAGCCAAAACACAAACTTGAGTAGGAATTTTAAATTTATTTTTTAAATCCGTAAAAGCGTTTAATACATTAGTAACACTTTCAACAGAATCATTTACTGGATTTAAACCTATTACGGCATCTCCAACACCATAACTAAGCCCCTCCATAGCTGAAACCATTATTCCATCAACATCATCCGTAGGGTGATTCGGCTGTAATCTAAAAGAAAGAGTTCCTGGTTCTCCTATAGTAGTATTACAATGAGCAGTAACCCTCACTTTAGACGCTCCATAAATTAAATCAAGGTTAGACATAATTTTACAAACGCCTGCTACTACTTCGCTTGTAATTCCTCTACTTATTCTCTTAATCATAGCTCCATTAGTATGATTTGACAATATCCATTCTCTAAGTTCCGATATAGTCCAATTTTTTATTTCGTCATAGATTCTTTCATTTACATCATCCTGTATTATGCGAGTAACCTCATCCTCTTCATAAGGAACAACAGGATTATTTCGTAGGTCTGCAATCGTCAAATTAGATAATACTTCTTTAGCAGCCACTCTCTCTTTAGCGTTTTCAGCGCCTAAACCTACCAATGTATCTCCAGAGCGTTCTTCATTAGCTTTTCCTAACACTTCTCGCAAATCCTTAAATTCGTAAACGGTGTTAAGAAGTTTAGTTTTTAACCTCATTAGTCTTACACTCTCCTCATTAATTTTAGCAATCTTATATAATTAAAAAACCTTAAGTATATTACAATAAGCTTTCATTATATTTATAGTATAATACACTTATAAATAAATGTCAAGTCAAAAAAAAAAAAAATATGCATTTATCAAAAAATATTCTCTTTCATATCATTTATTATACATTTAATACATATTTATAGAACTTTAAAAAATAAATTATAAAAACTTTTCAAAAAATATAATATTTGCATAACAAAACCAATAAAATATAATAAAAGGTATTATATAGAATGCTCTAAAATAAATCTTTAATTAAGAGTAAATAATCATTTAATCATAATCCTCCTACGATTAGCTCAAAATTACAAGGGAGATTATAACAACAGATTGATAAAAAATTGCTCTCGAATAATTATCAATTTTGGAATATCCTGACTTATGGCTATCTACGCTTTACCTTCTCGCTATAATAAGCAATGGTTGTTTAAAACTTTATTTTTTAAAATAAAAATTAAACTTAAAGTTTCGCTACCAAACACAGTGACGGGCTCGTATAGGATTCTAACCTATTTCCTCCACTTGCATTTTTAATTATAATATATTTTAGAAATAAGTCAATAGTTTTTAATAATTTTTTATTTAAAATTTTAATATATTTGTATAAGACTATATGGTAGTCGATTGAAACAAAATTAATTTTTATATAATTTATAAATCATTAGCTAGTTTTTCTATGTTTTATGTAATGCCTAAAATATAAAGTTAAAATAATCGCTATAATCATTATAATAGCCGCATATACGGATAGATTTTTATAAGCGATTCCATAATGTATGAGAAGTCCTCCGTATTTCGCGCCGATTGCGTTTCCTAAATTAAAAGAACTTTGATTAAAAGTCGAAGCTAAATTTGGAGCGCCTTTTGCCTGTTCTACAACCAAGGCCTGAAGCATAGGACAAATGGCAAATCCCGTTATGCTCCATGCGAATAGAGTCGCAATCATAGGCATAATTTTTGTATTAACGAATAGCATTATAATTTGTATAATAACTATTAAAAACATAATCGATATTAAAGATTTTATTAAACTTTTATCTCCAAGTTTTCCTCCCGTTAAAGTTCCTATTGAGAGTCCCGCTCCTATCCAAAATAATATTTTTACTACGGTAGCTTTATTAACCATAGTAACTTTTTGGAGAATTGGGTCGATATAAGTAAATATTGTAAATAAACTTGCGGAAGTTAGAACGGATAAAATAAGAGGAATGAATACTCTTCTATGTTTTAAAATTTTAAACTCTCCTATAATGTCTCCGCTTGGCATTGGCAAGTTTGACGGAATAAATTTTAATAAAGCCAAAACCGATAAAACTCCTATAGCGCTAACAAGCCAAAATGTCGCTCTCCATCCAAATTGTTCGCCAATATGAGTGCCAACGGGAACTCCCAAAATATTTGCCAAACTCACGCCCATAAAAACTAAAGCTATAGCTTGAGATTTTTTATTTTCGTCTACCATTCCCGCAGCTACAACGGAAGCTATTCCAAAAAAAGTTCCATGACATAAAGCCGCTAAAACTCTAGCAACCATTAAGAAATAATAACTTGTCGATAACGCGCATAAAATATTGCCTATTATAAACATAAACATTAAAGATAGTAGGGCGATTTTTCTTGAGAGTTTCATTGTAAGAATTGCAAGCAAAGGTCCGCCGACAACGACTCCCATTGCATACATTGTAACCAAAGAGCCAGCTTGAGGAATAGTAATTTTCAAATCTTCCGCTATTTCCGAAAGCAAACCCATTATTATATATTCGCTCGTTCCTATTCCGAATGCTGAAAAAGTGAGCATAAATATTGCAAAAGGCATTTTAATCTCCAAAATATTTTTATAATTCGACAAAGATTTTATAACTAATTTTATATATGTCAATATTTTTACTTTTAATTAATATAAAATATGTTATAATTAAAAATAAAAATAAAGGCTAAAAATGAATAATCAAATTAATAACGAAGAAAGCAAAAAATTTGTTTTCAAAGTCGGAGTAATTGTCGCAGCTATAGTATTAGTTTTCTTAATAGGAGCGGGACTACTTATTGGAATATTCTTATTTGTAGGCGGAAAATCGAGTTTAAATAAAATGGCTGAAAATTACGAAGTCTACGATGCGGAAATTTACGCTAAAAAATATGGCGATAAAATAATTAAAGAATTAGTTTTAAATTATGGAAAAGATATAAATCAAACGGGCGATGAAGATATAGGCGGATTATATCAAGCGATAAAACATAACAATATTAAAGCCGTTAAATTCTTTATAGAAAATAACGCCCATGTTGAAATAGCGACTTTTGACGGAACTACTCCTCTCGTATTGGCAATAGAAGAAAATAAACCGAAAATTGTCGAACTTCTAATTAAAGAAGGAAAAGCGAATATTTACGGAGTTTATGCTAAAGAAACTGAAAAATATCCCATATATTGCGCCGTTAAAAATAAAAATCTAAATATGATAAAAATTCTTTTAGATAATAATTTTGACTTAAAGAGAGAATCTTATATTTTAAGTTATGCAATGGAAAATAGCGATGAAAATATTGTCAAATATTTGGTTGAAAACGGCGCTGATATGTATTCGTATGAAATAACGGCTTTATACCAAGCGGTTTTAAATTTGAATCCTAAATTGGTTGAATATTTTTTGGATAAAGGAGCGAGTATAGAAAAAGCAGGAGGAACCGATGTTTACGGAAATATTATGATGGCTGCGGCTGGTTCTAAATTTAATAATTCAAACGATAAATCTCCCGTAGATTTAGAAGCGCTTGAAAAGTCCGCGGAAAACAGCGCAAAAATAACGGAAATGCTTATAGGAAAAGCGGATAAAAATATTATAAACGATTCTTTGGAAGGAAAAACTCCTTTAATAATAGCCGTTGGAAATTCTTATATCGATACTGCAAAAATACTTATTGAAAACGGCGCGAATATAAATGCAGTCGATTTTGAAGGATGGAGCGCTTTAAGTTATGTGGTAAATAATGGAGATATTGAAATTGCAAAATTATTATTGGAAAATAAAGCGAAAATTAAAGGCGAATTATTGCTTGCTATTAAAAGTCCGATAGCGGAAAGCAGAATCGATATGATAAAATTATTAATAGATAATAAGGCGAATATCAATTATTCGGACGATGACGGATTTACTCCTTTGAATATAGCGATTGAAAGCGGAGATATGGAACTTACAAAATTTTTAATAACAAACGGAGCGAATGTAAATAGTTTAATGCAAGATGGAGTAAGTTTAATCGGATATGCGATAGCTCAAAACAATATGGATTTGCTTCAAATTTTAATTGAAAACGGAGCGAATGTTAATTATACGGGTGGAGATTCTTGGGCTGACACTCCTTTACAGACGGCTTCAAGATTGGGGCTTGATAATGTCGTTAGAATTTTGCTTACAAGAAACGCCGATATAAACGCGGTAGATATGAACGGAAACACAGCTTTGCATACCGCGGCTTTAAATTCTCAACTTTCGGTAGTTAAATTATTATTAGAAAAAAATCCGAATTTAGATATTCAAAATAAAGTCGGAAATACGGCATTGCATTTGGCGGTTATTTCTGGAAATATAGATATTGTCGGAGAGTTGGTATTTAAAGGAGCGAACACTAAAATAAGAAATGACGATGGAAAATATCCGAGAGATATAGCGAGAGCGAATAATAGCGCCGCAATATTTGAAGTTTTGAGAGAAGCAGAAAATAAAAATATTAATCAATAAAAAAGCATACTAAAAATTATTGAATACTCTTTTATAATTCACAATATTATCAATATTAACTAATATTTATTTACAAATGATCGACTGATAAACTTAATTTTATATTTAAACTCGCTGTAGTCAAATAAACAACTTAGTTTAATAAAGCATAACATTTTTTAATTATTAAAATATTCTAAAATTCTATAAATCATTTTTTAAATATTTGTATTTCATTTTTTAGTTTTACGAAACTAATAAAATAATATATATAAATAGTTTTTTATTTTATTTCATTTTTGAAGCCATTATATTTGCCACTATAGAACCCGATATATTATGCCATACGCTGAATATTGCGCCAGGAACCGTAGCCAAAGGCATAAAAGCAAAATGAGTAGCAGCTAAAGATGTAGCAAGCCCAGAGTTTTGCATTCCTACTTCTATTGATATAGCCTTACATTTTGAATTATCTAAACGAAGCAATTTGCCAATCATAAAACCTAATAGATAGCCTAAACAGTTATGAAACATAACTACTATAATAATTAAATATCCTACCTGCATCAATCTTGAAGAATTAGCGGAAACTACTGCGGCTACTATCGAAACTATTGCAAGAACGGATATGAGAGGCAGTATTTCTTTTATATGGTTTGTAAATTTATGGAAAAATCTATTTATTATAAATCCCAATCCTATTGGTATTATAACGACTTGAACTATAGATATAAACATATTAACGGCATTTACATTAACTCTTTGCCCAGCGTATAATAAAGTTAAAAGAGGAGTGACAATTGGAGCTAAAATAGTAGATACCGAAGTCATTCCAACAGATAAAGCCACATCTCCTTTTGCAAGATAAGTCATAACATTTGAGGAAGTTCCGCCAGGACAAGTTCCTACTAATATAACTCCTACCGCTAATTCTGTAGGTAATTTAAAAATTATAGAAAGCAAAAATGCTAAAAGAGGCATTATGCTAAATTGAGCTATCGCTCCTATTATTATATCTTTCGGTCTTGTAAATACGACTTTAAAATCTTCAAATTTTAGAGTAAGTCCCATTCCAAACATTACTATCATTAAAAGATAATTGACATAACTCGTTTTTATAAAACTTACCGATTTAGGAAAAAATAAAGATAATGTAGCCACTATCAATACTATTATAGCCATATTTTTTCCAAAGAAATTACTTATATTTTTTAATATTTTCATTTTTTGTCCTTAATTCATTAAATTATTATTTTGTATAAAAAACTATTTTAATATAGCTCCCGTATTTGCCGATTGAACGAGTTTTCTATATCTTCCAAGCCATCCTTTAATTTCTTCCAAAGGTTTAATTGAAATTTCTTTTTTTCGTTTTTTCATTTCTTCGTCAGATATTTCAAGGTTTATTGAATGATTTGGAATATCTATGCTTATAATATCGTTTTCTTTTATAAAAGCTATTTCGCCTCCGCTTGCAGCTTCTGGAGAAACATGCCCTATAGAAGCTCCTCTTGATGCTCCCGAAAATCTTCCATCCGTTATTAAAGCGACATCTTTATCTAATTTCATTCCCGCTAAAGCCGAAGTTGGATTTAACATTTCGCGCATTCCAGGACCGCCTTTTGGACCTTCATATCTTATAACTACAACATCGCCTTTATTTATTTTTCCCGCATATATCGAAGTTATCGCTTCTTCTTCAGATTCAAACACTCTTGCTGGACCTTTATGAACGAGCATTTCATCGGCGACTGCAGAACGCTTTACAACGCAACCGTCTTTTGCTATATTTCCCCAAAGAATCGCTATGCCTCCCGTTTTGCTATAAGGATTTTCTATATTTCTTAAAACTTTATTATTTTTATTAATAGAGTTTTTTATATTTTCCGAAATCGTTTTTCCCGTAACCGTTATAAGCGAGGTATTTAAAAATCCGCCTTTTTCAAGCTCTTTCATTACCGCTGAAATTCCACCCGCTTTATATAAATCTTCTATATAATTTGGACCTGCTGGCGCTAAATGGCATAAATTAGGAGTTCTATCGCTCACTTCGTTTATAGTTTTTAAATCTATTGGAATTCCCGCTTCGTTGGCTATGGCAAGCAAATGCAAGACGCTATTTGTCGAGCAACCTAAAGCCATATCAACCGCTAAAGCGTTTTTAAAAGATTCGGGAGTTATTATATCTAAAGGTTTTATATTTTTTCTTAATAATTCCATTACTTGCATTCCCGCTTTTTTTGCAAGCGAAGTTCTGGCAGAATAAACCGCTGGAATAGTTCCGTTTCCAGGCAATGCAATTCCTAAAGCTTCGGAGAGACAATTCATACTATTAGCCGTATACATCCCCGCGCATGAACCGCAACTTGGACATGTATTTTGAGCGAAATCTTCAAGCTCTTCATCGTTTATTAAATTCGCTTTTTTAGCCCCAACCGCTTCAAATATGCTCGATAAACTTATTTTATCTTCATTATGCTCGCCTGGAAGCATAGCGCCTCCGCTTATTACAATTCCAGGAATATTCATTCTTAAAAGTCCCATTATCATTCCAGGAACTATTTTATCGCAATTTGGAATCAAAACTACTCCGTCAAGTCCATGTGCTATAACCATACTTTCAACCGAATCGGCTATAAGTTCTCTCGAAGGCAGAGAATATTTCATTCCCAAATGTCCCATAGCGATTCCATCGCAAACTCCTATAGAAGGAATAAGAATCGGCGTTCCTCCTCCGATTAGCACTCCCGTTTTTACGGCTTGAGAAAGTTTATCTAAATGAATATGTCCAGGAACAATTTCGCTATATGCGGAAATAACTCCAATCAAAGGTCTTTTAAGCTCTTCGTCCGTATAACCCATAGAATAGAATAACGACCTATTTGGCGCTCTTTCGTCTCCTTTCAAAACTCTATCGCTTCTTAAAGAACTATTTTCTCTGAAACTCATAATTATCTCTCTAAAATTGTTATTAATTAAATTATTTTTATAAAATATATTATCATAAATATAACGATTTGTCAAAATATAAATAATGAAATATCAATTTTTAATAATCTATTAATAGCATCCGCATTTAGAGCTAATAAAAAATTAATTATCATTAAATCTCACTTCCGCTAATTTTTCATACAATCTATTTGACATTATTTTTAAAGTGACAAGCGTAAGTCCTCCAGACACAAAACCTCCTAAAATCGGTATGGCTTTGGAAATACTTTTAGCTGCTACATCTTTTGTTAATTTTACGCCGACTATTCTTAATAAACTTTTGATTGTCTGATAACCGACTACCCTTGTCAAAGCGATTTTAGGAATTCGTTTTAAGGCGACTCCCGCTAAATGTTTAGCTATTTGATGCAAAGCCAAAACGGCGTTCGCTTCTCCAAACATTACTCCAATATATATTAAAACCATATTGGCTTCATCGTCTGTCATGTCGTCTACGCTTGAAAATCCATGCATTCCAGATAAATACGCTAATTTTTGAACTATTCTTAAAGAATGTCCCATAAATTGAGTTAAATCAGCTGGAATTGTCCCAATCATAGCGAGTCCGCAGGCAAACCTGCGGCAAAAGAAATAGCGGTAGCTTTTGTAACTTCAAGATTAATAGCCGCTTTTGCTTTCTTCTCTATATATTCTTTAGGCACTCCTGCACTAAAAGTACCCTTATCTAAAATATCGCTCATAATATACGAGTAATCGTTTGAAAATTCTTTTCTTAAATATTTTTCTCTGTTAATTTTAACAGTAGGAATATTAGAAACCGTCTTTATTATTGATAAAACTTGTTCTGGTTCTATAGCCATTATATTTCTCCTTTACTATCTACATTTTATTATAATATTATAATGAAATTCATAATATATTAACTATGATTATTAACTATTTATATATTATTCTTTAGGCTTAAAAATCAAAGAAATAGAATTAACGCAATGCCTTATATTTTTGTCGGTTAAATTTTCGCCTTCAAATACATGTCCCAAATGTCCGCCGCAATTATTACAGGTTATTTCTATTCTATATCCATCCGCATCCAAAGAGCGTCTAATAGCTCCTTTTATTTCATCGTCAAAACTTGGCCATCCGCAATGAGATTTGAATTTATCTTTAGAGCGGTATAATTCCGCTCCGCATTGTTTACAGCAATATATTCCTTCTTCAAAAAAGTCGTTATATTCTCCCGTAAAAGGATATTCTGTTCCTTTGAAAATTATAATATTTTTTTCTTCTTCGGTTAATTCTCTTTTTTTCATTTATAAGCCTTAAATGATTAATTTAATTTTTTTAATTCTTCAACTTCTTTAGCAAATAGTTTTAAAGCGCTTTTTACAACTTCGGGTTTTGTCATATCCACTCCCGCAACTTTCAAATTTTCTATAGGAGTTCTACTTCCGCCGCTTTTTAAGAATTTTAAATAATTATCTCTATTAGTATAATCGTTTCTTTTATTTCCTTCTATAACTCCGTTTGAAAGAGCTACAGCCGCAGACATTCCTGTAGCGTATTTATAAACATAGAAAGAACGATAAAAATGAGGAATTCTCAAAGCTTCTAAATCGCTTAAATCTTCCAAAGCGGAATTTTTGCCGAAATATTTTTTTAATAAATCTTTGTAAACTTTTCTTATAAGTTCTAAAGTAGTAGGATTTCCTTCTTCCGCTTCTTTATGAATTATATGCTCGAATTCCGCAAACATTGTCTGTCTAAAAACAGTTGCGACAAATCCGTTAATATCTTTATTTAAGAGAAATTTTTTAACTTCTTTTTTGCTTTCGTTTTGCATCAAATAATTAAACAATAATTTTTCGTTAAAAGTCGACGCAACCTCCGCCTCAAAAATAGTATAATTATGATGCTGATAAGGATTATTTTTTCTGCTATAATAACTATGCATGCTATGTCCAGCTTCATGCGCCAATGTAAATACAGATTCTATTGTTTCGTCTCTGAAATTCATTAATATATAAGGTTCTGAAACATAACAACCCGCAGAAAATGCGCCGCTCGTTTTTCCTTTATTTTCGTATTTATCAACCCATCTTGAATTTAATCCTTTAGTTAAAATATTTGTATATTCTTCTCCTAAAGGCTCGAAAGCTTTACTCAAAATATTAACCGCATCGTTAAAAGTATTTTTTATTTTTACATTTTTTACAATAGGAGCGTATTTGTCATATTGTCTAAAATCTTTTATTCTCAATTTTTTTTGACAATATTTATAATAATTATGCAAAGAAGGAAGCGCATTATGAACGCTCTCAATTAAACTATCATAAACGCTTACGGGAATATCGTCTTGAAATAATTCCATTTCTCTAACGCTTTTATAATTTCTAATTTTAGCCGAAAATATATCTTGCTTAATTTGGCTTGCATAAAGTTCCGCTAAAGTATTTTTATGTTTGTCATATTCTTTATAAAATTGATTATAGCTTTCTTTTCTTATCTTTCTATCTTGACTCTGCTGAAAACTTGAAAAAGTTGCATGAGTTAAAGGCATTTTTTTATTATTTATTTTAATCTCGCCAAAATCCAAATCGGCGTCATTTAAAGTGTCGAATACATTTGAAGCCGTTGAAGATAATTCTCCCTGCAATGCCAAAATTCTCTCTTCTTTTTCAGATAATGTATGCGGTTTATATTTAAGAATATTATTCAAATAAATTAAATATTCTTTTAGAACTTCGTCTTTTAAAAAAGATTTAATTTTTTTATCTTCTATACTCATTAATTCTGGTTCAAAATAGCTTAAATTTGCAGAAAGCTCGGAAGAGAGTTTTGAAAATCTTGCAACTTTAATATTCGAATCGTTATTTGTTAAATCTTCCGTTTGTTTTAAGAAAGCATAAGAGCCTAATTTTTCTAATATTATTGACGCTTTCATTATAGAATCTAATATATTTTTTAATTCGCTTGCAGAGTTCGATAAATTGCCTTTGAATTTTTTAGCTTCTTTTGAAAATTCTTCCATTTTCTTAAAATCGCTTTCAAATTCTTTATCGTTTTTATATAGCAAAGTTAGATTCCAAGTATCTTCGGTTTTTACATTTTTTCTTAAAATTAATTTATTTTCCATTTTTGTATCCTCTTATAAATCGTAAAATATAGAATTAAAAATTTATTTATCTAAACTTGAAGTGCAATTAGGACATTTAACCGCTTTTATGTTTATATTAGAAAAACAATAAGGACAGGTTTTTTCCGTAATTTCTTTTTGCTCTTTTTCTTTTTTTACAAAAGAATTTTCCATTTTATTAAAAGCTTTTATAACTAAAAATATTGCTAAAGCCGTTATAAAAAAAGTTATAAGAGTATTGATAAAAACGCCGTAGCTTATAACGACAGCTCCTGCGGATTTAGCGGCTTCCAAAGAATGATAAGGTCCTTCGTTTTCAACGCCTTTTTTTATAACTAAAAATATATTAGAAAAATCTATTCCTTTTAAAAGCAAACCTATTGGAGGCATTAAAATATCATTAACCAACGAATCTGCTATTTTGCTAAACGCCGCTCCTATAATAATACCGACAGACATATCGAGTATATTTCCTCTCATAATAAACTTTTTAAACTCTTGTAGCATGATTTAATCTCCGTAATTTTTGTTTTGCGTATAATTATATATTAATAAAATGAAAATTAAAAGTATGATTTATACAAAAAAGAGACCGTAAATTATACGGTCCCAAAAATTTATTTTAAGAAGTTTATCTATAGTATCTTATTATATTTATTTGCTCTATTTGTTCTGCCGTTAATACATTAAATATTGAAACTTCTTTTTCTATTCTTAAATAGTCAATTTCTTTTTCAATATCTTTTCTTTGATTGATTAAATCTTTTATTGTTTTTAAATCTATATCCGCTTTTTCTCTTTCAAACTCAAATTTATAATCGATTCCTCTCTTTCTGTATTCGGCTTCTCTTATTTTGCTTTCATAATCGTAATTAGTTTTATTTATATCGTTTATTTGCTGTTCGCTTAAATTTATTCCCGCCATTCTGCATAATCCGTAAATATCTCCGCGATGCTGTCTTCCATGTCTATGAGTCGGAGGCATTGGCGCATAACCGTTTTCCGATGGAGGAGTTGGCGGTTGAGCAAATACGCTTGATACTACTAACATACTTAAAATAATTGTGGATAATAATTTTACTTTCATTTTTATCTCCTTGTTTTTTATTTTTGTTATATAATATTAGACGAATAATATTTAAAAAAGTTCCCGCTAATTATTAATCTTTTTAATTAAATTTGACTAGCAATAAAAAATGTCATTATAGAATTAATGATTGATTTAATATAAATTTTATAATACAAATAATACTGTCATCGCAAGCTTTTGTTCCCAAATGGACGAAGAGCGGAAAGCTTGGCAATTCATATTTAAATAAAGTTAATTTTAAGAATTTAGTTTCTTTAATAAACAAATTCTATTATAGGTGGATTGCTAACTAAAGTCGGATTTTAGTATCGGTTAAATCTTGCAATGACGATATTTTTATGAAATTTATTTTATTTTAATAAATAAAATAATTACCTTCATTATCATTGACAAATTAAAAATATCATATAGCATATATTACGATTTTATAATCTTATAAAAAACAAAGCGGTATTTTATGAATAAAAAAGATTTAAGCGTTTTAATTATAAACGATTTATGCTCTTACGGAAAAGCTTCTTTAACGGTTAATATTCCCATTTTGTCGACTTTTGGAATAAAGGTTTCGCCTCTTATAAGCGTTTTACTTTCAAATCACACGGCTTTTGAAACTTTTTGCGCTTTTAATTTAACGGAAGAATTGGAAGCGATAGTAAAAGAATTAAAATTAAGAAAACCAAAATTTGACGCTTTTTATATAGGTTGGCTATCTTCGGGAAAACAACCCGAAATAGTTATCGATATAATAAAGCATTTTAATTTTAAAACCGTTCTTTTAGACCCGATACTTGGAGATTACGGAAAATTATATCCTTCAATGTCTGACGAACATGTAAAATCAATGAAGAGATTATTAAAATATTCCACAATAGCGACTCCGAATATAACGGAACTTGCAGTTTTATTAGATAAAGACCCGTCAAAAAAATATAATGAAAAAGAAATTGAAAAAATGGCTAAAAAATTATCTAAAATTGGACCTAAAACCGTAATAGTTACAAGCGTTGAAAAAGAAAATAAATTAGGTTGTTTATGTTTTGGCGAAAATAAAATTATAACGAAATATTATAATAAAATTGATATAAGCATGCCAGGAACGGGAGACGCTTTTGGCTCTTCATTATTAGGATATATATTAAACGGAAACTCTATAGAAAAGGCATTAAATAAAGCTACGAAATTTGTTTATTCTTCGGTAAAGGCTTCGGTTGAAGAAAAAGACGATAGATTATTTGGAATCGCTATAGAAAAAAGACTTAATTTACTTTAATTTTACTTCAACAATTTATTTAAAATATTTTGAATTTCTATTTCAATATTTTTCTTTGCATCTTTATCTTTTCCCCAAATCGCTTTATCTGACGCCGTTTTATAAGAAACTAAAGAATTATTTAATAAATTTTCTATATTATTTTCTAAAAGACTTTCCGCTCTGTTTTTGTATATTTTGCCTAATAATTCGTATCCGCTATAATCGTTTGGAAGTAAAGAAATATAATTTAAAACATAATCGTAAGCCAATTTATAATTTCTCATATAATCTAAATATATAATAGCCGCTCTATAATTAGCCGCCGCATGATTTTTATTATTTTTAATAACATATTCGTAATAATCTAAAGCTTCTTTTGTATTTCCCATTTTCTCGTTAATAATACCAAGCTGATAGCGATAATCTAAATTTAAATTATCGTTTAAAATAGCATACTGAATAGAATTCATCGCTTCTCTATAATTATTAATTTTAACATATAATTTAGACAATGCATAAAAATCTCTCGCTTTTCTTTTTTGATTAAAATTAATTGAAGATATATTATAATTATCAATTTCAATAACGCTCTCGATTCTGTTTAATAAATCGACTTTGATATATTTTGAAGCTCGTCCATAAGCGTTAGCCGAATAATTATACAATCTGCTTTTATTATATATTCTTCCCAAAAGCGAATCTCTCGCTCCGTTTATATCTATATATTTGAAAATATTATTTATTATATCATAGCCTTCAATATTATATTCGTAAACCAAAGCTTCCGCTAATTTTATCATATTTTCTATATATGCGGGCGAAATATTTAAAATCTCTTTTCTTATATCCGAAAGTTTAACATAAGCGTCTATATTATTATAATTGCCAACGGAGTTTAAATAAATATCAACATAAACTTGATTCTTTATTGCTATAGCGTCATAATTATCTTTATTTCTTCTTATTGCAAGATTTGAAACGGATTTTGCTTTATCAAACTGTCTATTATCATACAAAAAAGTCGCGTAATATCCGTAAACTATAGACTCGATTTTTTTAATATAATCGATATCGTAATTTTTAATTTTAAGCTGTTCTATATAAGCCAAAGCTTCGTCATATTTATTATTTTTTATAAAATCGTATATTTTATCGGTTATTAATTGAGTATTTGAATTTAAATCTTCTTCCCAAAATATAGTCGATTGTATATAAGCCATATCTTTATCTTTTTGAGTTTGAGCGTAATTATTATTAGATATTCTTATTTTGAGTAAATCTCTTAAAAGAACTACATTATTTATACTTATAGAATTTGCATCGAATAATTCTTTTAAAATATTTATAGCTTTATCTATAGAACCCAATTTATAATAAGAGTTTGCAATATAGCCTATTCTTAATTGCTCTTCGTATCCTTTAAACTTATAACCTGAAAGAAGTTCCATAATATCGACATAATAACCGTTTTCGTTTAAGGACTCTGCTTTATCTAAAATAATATTAAATCCTATCAATTCTATAATTTCATCTGCCGTAGATTTGTAAGAGTTAATTTGTCTTAATAATTCTCTCGCTTTATAATATTCTTTTTTGCTTATTAAATATTTAGAATATTCTATTTTATTTTCGTCTGAAATATTATATATATCGATTATCTGCGAAATAATTTTATTCGGATAATAATAATATCCTGCATTATAAAGCATATTTGCAAGAGTTTCGTATAATCTCGGTTTATTATAAGAATATTCTAAACCTTTTTCTAAAATTTTAATGGCGTTTCTTTCGTTATTTTCGTATAAATAAATTTGCGCCAAAATAGCGTAGGCTTCGTCAAAAGTTTTATTTTCGTATATAAATCTGTTTAACATATTTTTTGAAAGTTGATAATTTCCAATTCTAAAATGAGTTTTTGCCAAAGCTAAATTTATTTCGGGAAAATCTTTTGAATAAGCGGATAAATTATTTAAAATATTTGTAGCCTTTTCAAATTCTCTATTTTCAAGATTATAATTCCAATTATATAATTCGCTTTGAACTATAACATTTGAAATTTTTGAATTTAGTCTTTGTATATCGGTTTGATTATTTCCATAACTTGAATAAGATTTATAAGCGTTGCTATAATTATTTAAAGCGTCAGTATATTGATTTTGCAAAAGATTAATATCTGCAAAACCTTCAAATCCATATCCGCTTCCTATTTTCAAACAATAAGTAAAATAACTGTTTGCGCTTTTTATATCATTATATTTTAAAGAAGTTTTTCCCGCTAAAAATAACCAATAAGTTTCATTATAAATTTTATAAGCGATAAGATAGGTTTTTATAGTAGATTCATAATCATTTATAGAATCGAAAAATCCGCCGACAATTTCGTAAATTTCTTTATCGTTAAAATACATTGTCAATAATTTATTGAAATCGAGAGTAGAATAATAAATATCGCCCGTTTTATAATATGCTAAACCTCTTATATAATAAAGCATATAATAATCTCTATAAATCGGCTCAAGTTCATTGCATAAAGCTATCGCCTCAAAGAATTTGAAATTATCTATTAATCTTTTTGCATCGTTTAATTTATTGCTTAATTCCAATTTTGAACTGTCGTCTAATTTATTAATAAAATCGTTTGTTTTAACGAATACGCTTCCTATTTCAATATTTATGTTTCTATCGTTTACTTTTGAATAATAATGTAAAATATCATTGGAATATGCCGAAATATATGTTATAAGAATTATAAAAAGTATTTTTGTTAGTTTCATAGTAATACGCTCTACTATTATTTATAATCGGAATTTCAAACTATAATTTTAATTAAATGCTTGACATATTTTATAATTTATATAATATTACGATAACTTAAATAAAACTATTAAATATCAATATTTAAGGAGAATATAAAACATGTCAAATATAGCTTTTTTATTTCCAGGACAAGGCTCTCAAACTGTGGGAATGGGAAAATCTCTATACGATAATATTGCAGAATCAAAAGAAATTTTCGATAAAGCTGCGAATATTTTAAGCGATATAGATATTAAGGCTTTATGTTTCGAGGGAACGGAAGAAGATTTGAAAAAAACGGAAAATACTCAGCCCGCTTTGGTTACGGTTGGAATTGCAGTTTATAAGGCTTTAGAGTCCAAAAATATAAAAGGCGATTTTTTCGCTGGGCATAGTTTAGGCGAGATTACAGCGTTATGCGCTGCAGATTATATAACTTTTGAAGACGCCGTAAAAATTGCAAGAGAGAGAGGACTTCTTATGGCAAAAGCTGGCTCTGACGCTCCTTATGGAATGGCTGCCGTTTTAGGATTAAATTACGAGGATGTAGTTAAATGTATGCCAGAAAATAAAGAGGTTGTAGCCGCTAATTATAATTTGAAAGACCAAATTGTTATATCGGGTTTATCGAAAGCTATCGAAAATATAACTCCAAAACTTCAAGAAGCGGGAGCAAAAAGAGTAATGCCTTTAAAAGTATCTGGAGCTTTTCACTCTCCTTTTATGAAACCTGCAGCCGATAGCTTAAAAGAATTTTTAGAAAATATAAAATTTAATAATTCTAAAAATAAAGTTTTTTCAAATGTCACAGCCGAAATTCATTCTTTTGATTCTATAAAAGAAAATTTATATAAGCAAATGTTTTCTACGGTTAAATGGTTTGACAGTATGATTAATATGCAAAAATTGGGGATAACTAAAATATACGAATGCGGACCTGGTAAAGTATTAACGGGAATGAGTAAAAAAATCGCTCCCGATATTGAAGCGGTTTCAGTTTTCGATATCGATTCTTTAAACTCTGCGGTAAGTAATTAATTAAATATTAAAAATCATAATAAAAAAGAGAGAGAATAAAATCTCCCTCTTTTTTTAACTTAATCAAAACTTAAAGTTTCAAACTATTCGTTTAAACTCGATTATTAGATTTTTCCAACCAAATCGATTCCTGGTTTTAGAGTTTTAGAGCCTGGTTTCCATTTTGCAGGACAAACTTCTCCGCCATGTTCGGCAACATATTGAGCCGCTTGAACTTTTCTTAATAATTCGTTAGCGTCTCTTCCTATTCCCATGTCATGAATTTCGTAAGCTTTAATTTCTCCTTGAGGACTAACTATAAAGCTTCCTCTTAAAGCCTGTCCAGCGTCTTCAACCAATACTCCAAAAAATCTTGCCAATATTCCCGTAGGGTCGCCAAGCATTGGATATTTAATTTTTTTGATTGTGTCCGAAGCGTCCGCCCAAGCTTTATGAACGAAATGAGTGTCTTCTGAAACTGAATAGATTTCGCAGTTAATTTTTTTGAACTCGTCATAAGTGTCCGCTAAATCGCCCAATTCCGTAGGACATACAAAAGTAAAGTCTGCAGGATAAAAGAAGAATACGCTCCATTTACCCAATACATCGCTTTTTGAAACTTCTTTAAACTCTCCGTTTTGGTAAGCTTGAACTTTAAAATCGATAAGTCTTTGATTTATTAATGAACTCATTTATAACTCCTTTTGTTTATTTGTTGTTCGTTTTTTCTAACATAAATAATACAATAGATAATAAATCTTGTCAAGTAAAAAAAGATATAAATTAAGAAAAAATTACTAATTTTTATATGTTTTATCAAATATTATTATTAAGATATTATACTTTATTATAAAAACTCGCAATATTGCCCGTATTTTCATGCTCGTCCATAAGTATATTTACAATTTCATCCGCTCTGTTATTTTCTTTATTATCCGAATGCCCTTTAACTTTTATGAACTCTATATTATGCTTTTTTGAAAGTTCAATTAACTTAAACCAATATTCTTTATTTTCAACGGGTTTTTTATCGCTTTTAATCCAATTATTTTTTTGCCAAGTATAAATCCAACCGTTCATTCCATTAACCAAATATGCGCTATCGCTATAAACTTTTATGTTATGGGAATTTTTTAATCTTTCAAGCGCCTTTATAACCGCTTTCATTTCCATTTTATTATTTGTGGTCATCTCTTCGCTTTCGCCGATTTCAAGACGCAAATTATATTTTTCGCTTATTAAAATTGAAGCCCAAGCGCCAAGTCCAGGATTTCCTCTACATCCGCCGTCAGTGTAAATTATAATATTATCTTTCATTTAATAATTTTATGAGTTTATTTTTTATTTCAAATATAAGTTTTTCTTTATTATAATCTTCTTTTGATACGGTAAAACCAGCGGCTTTAGGATGTCCGCCTCCTCCGAAAGATTCTGCAATTTCTCTTACATTTTTATTTATTCTACTTCTCATACTTACTCTAAAATCTTCTTCGCTTTCATGAATTATAAATCCGATAAAAACATCTTCCATTTGAATTAAAATATCCGAAGCGCTTACGGTTATCTCTTTCATGCTATGCCCGTTAATCGTCTCTTGCAAACATATATAGCCTATTTTATTTTCTTCGTCTATTATCATTCTTCTGTATATTTCCATTAAAGCGGCTACATCTATTCTAGTATATCTCTTTCTAACGACATTTCCTAAATTTTCTATTATAACTCCCCTACTCATTAATTTTGAAGCTGCAAGTAAAGCCTTTTCCGTAGTATTGCTAAAAACAAAACCTCCCGTATCGGTTGAAAGTCCGCAATATAATAAAGTCGCTATAGTAGAATCCATATTTTTTAAAAAAGTTGAAAATATATCAAAAATTATCTCGCAAGTGGCGGCTGCATTAGTATCGTTATAAAACATAGTAACGCCTTCTATATTTCTAACTTTATGATGGTCTATAAATATTACTTCGTTATATTCGTTAAGAACTTGAGAAATCCAACCTATTCTGTCAATATCTCCCGAATCTAATACAACCAAAACATCTTTTTTAGGAATAGTTTTTTCATTAACATTAAATATTACTTCTTCTATTAATAAAACATTTTGTAAATCTCTTTGCATTTTATCCGTATTGACAACGAAAACTTTTCTCTTTTTGAATATTTTTTTTAAAAGTAAAGATAATCCCAAACATGAACATATACAATCGACATCGGGATTTCTATGTCCGATTATCGTTATATTTGTTGCTTTTGAGAGAGTTTTTAATATTTCTTTTATATTTGTTTTTATATTTTTCTTTGCATTACTTTTAACCGTTTTCTTTGCGGTTTTTTTTATTATTTTATTTACGCTTTTTTTATTAGCCATAAGAATTTCCTCTTAAAAATTAATTAATCTTCATTATCGTTAATATTTAAATTTCTTATATTTGTCAATACTTTATTAGTTTCGATTAAAGTTTTATCGTAATGAAAAGTTAAATTTGGAACATATCTAACTTTAAGGCTTTTTTTAAGATAAGAAAATATAACACCTTTAGCGCTATTTAATCCGCTTAAAACTTCGTCTTTTTTATCTTCATTTAAACATACGAAAAAAACTTTAGCGTTTTTCAAATCTTTATCGGTATCCACTTTTGTTATAGTTATAAGATTATTTTTTATTCTTGGGTCTTCTATCTCTTTAAATATAATCGCAGATAGAAGTTGTTTAATATTTTCATTTATTCTAAATATTCTATGAGAAGACATATTATTTTATTAAACAACCGAATTATTTACGGCGCTATTTAAATCGTCAAGTTCGTTTTTAAAAAATACTTTATCTATATTTACTAAAATAATCATTTGTTCATTTGCCTTAACGAGTCCCATTATATATCTATTGTCTATTCCCGAATGAATATCAATATCTTCCTGTATATTTTCTTCGTTAATTGTAAGAACATCTGAAACAGAATCGACAACCAAACCGTATTTTTTATTTCCTATAGCGACAACAACTATAACACAATTATTTGGGTCCATAGGAGAATCAAAATGAAATCTTGCCCTTAAATCTATAACAAGTATTATAGTTCCTCTTAAATTAATTATTCCTTTTAAATAATCGGGACAATTCGGAATCGGCGTAGGCTGAATAAAATTAAGTATTTCCTGAACTTTTAATATATCTATTCCGTATAGTTCGTTATTTATATTAAATACAAGTATTTGATTTGACATATTATCTCCTTAAAAAATACACATTATAAATTATAATATATAATAAACATAAGTCAAGTAATTTTTAATATATAATATTATCGAAAAATACATTGCAAGGTTTAGAATTTTGATAAATTATAATAAAAAAAGAGAGCGCATATTTCTACACGCTCCCCTATTTTACTTATAATTTATTTAGTTTTAGTTTATCGTTTTACCATTTTCAAATTTATTTATCTTTCTAAATACTAAACCTTTAGCGTCTTTAGTGAAAGTAAATATTGAACCGTCCGAACCTACCGCAACAGAACCGCCCGTAGAACCAGAAATAGTCATTTTCTCATCTGAACTAGTAGGAATTTTATCTCCGCTAGCTCTATATAATATATCGTTGTATATGGCATAAGTATAACTTTTTCCATCATAAACAACTTCATACCCGCCTGTAGAACTTGCAGAACTAAGGTTTTGCTGTTTTTCTATTATTATATTATTCTCATCTCCTTTTTGACTATCTCGTCCGAATTTACCTTTTTCACTTTCAAATTTCGCTCCAAATGAAAAATTAGGTAAATTTACAGGTATAATACCAACTGTACTATCCTTACCAGTATAAGAAACAGGAAGAGTATTTGCTTTCCCAACTCCCGCAACAAGACTTATGCTTGCTATATTTTCTTTATTACGATAATTTATCCAATCATTTTGATATGCTATAGTAGAGCCATTTGGTCTTGTCCAATTCCAATTTTGTTCGTCAATACCGCCAACTTTTCCTTTTTGGTCAAATATTCCAGTCTTATATATAATATATTCGTCATTATTATAAACAGCCGCAATAGTTAAATTGTTTCCATCAAGGAATACATGAGGCGAGGTCATTGGAGAAGATAAACTACCGCCATCTACCAAAGTTCTATTAAGAGCAATGGCGACACTAAAGAAAGTTCCTCCATCCACGCTTCCTCTATAGAATATAGAATCTGTGGTAGCTGGAGGATTCATTCCAGCTTTGAATGTATGAACTTTTTGATAGAAAACCACTACATTATTGCCATTAGCTATAACTACTGGATTTAATGCTTTCGTATCGCCTTCAAAAATTGTTTCTACGAATACTACGCTATTATTAGCCGTATTGGTTTTATTTTGCCAATCATCTCTTTTGTCAGTGGTTTCGTCTTCCCAAGAAAAATCTGATACTGCTGTAGGTTTATTGTTACAGGCTACGATAGATACGGTTAAAACCGCAACTAAAACTAAAATTATATTTTTTAATCTCATTATTTTTCCTCCTTTTATCTAAACGAGATTTATTTTATTAAATAAAAAGCCATAATAATTTGATTTTAAATTTTTATTACGACTTATTATTTCAAAATTGAATGCATAAGAAAATGCATAATTTAAGTAATTGCGAGCATTTAAAGAAATGCAATGCAATCGATTTTTTAATGCATCAAAAAGCGATGCTAAAATTTTAAATGAATTTATATCAGAGTTGAGTTGAGTTGAGTTGTAGAAATCAACTCTAATATTCATGCTATTAATAATATTTATCATACACCTATATAATAACAATTATTTTAAAAAAGTCAAGTATTTAAATTCTAATTTTTATAACATAACCGAAGGCAGCAACATCCCCATTGTAATTATAAGCCTTCGGTTATTGGAGATGAAAAATTTTGATTGATAAATTTAGTATATTTATCGGCTTTTTAATTTATAAATTTTAATTTTATGAAAATAAATTATAAGGTTTATAATTCGGTAAATCGGCTTCAATAAATACAATTTCGTCTTTCACGGGATGCGGAAATTTCAAACTTTTTGAAAATAATGCAAGTGGAATATCGCTTTTATCGTATTTAATATAATTTCCGTATTTTCTATCGCCGTAAATCGTATGTCCTATATTTGAAAATTGAACTCTTATTTGGTGAAATCTTCCCGTTTCAAGTTCTACTTTCACGAGGCTCAAATTTTTAATAATATTTTCTTCTATAACTTCGTATTTTAATTTGGCAAATTTTGAATTTTTAGTATTTTCAAAAACTATTTGGGCTATATTTCCCAATTTATTTGATTTTTTAATAATATAATTTTCTAATATTCCCGTTTTCTCTAAAAAAATTCCATTAACAACCGCATAATATATTTTTTCAAATTTTCTCTCTCTTATAGATTCGCTCAATCTTCCCGCCGCTTTTGAAGTTTTGGCAAATACCATAATTCCCGAAACTGGTCTATCCAATCTATGAACCAATCCTAAAAATACATTTCCGCTTTTATTATATTTTAATTTTATATAATCTTTCACATATTCAAAAAATGAAATATCGCCGCTTTTGTCTTTTTGCGTTGGAATATTTGGAGGTTTTACGGCTACTATTAAATGATTATCTTCATACAATGGATTTATATATTCGGTTAATTCTTTTAAGGATTGCATAAAATTAATTGATATTCTATTAAAGACTTTATAAATTATTTAATATGCCGAGTCAGGGAATCGAACCCTAGACACAAGGATTTTCAGTCCTTTGCTCTACCAACTGAGCTAACTCGGCGATTAACTGATATTAATTATAACATAAATTATAAAAAATGTCAACTATTTTATTTTTATTATTATAGGCAAAAATTATAAAAATCCTTTTCTCTTATTTTATCATTCCAACTGTTAAGATTCTACCAATCTGTTTTCCATCTCTTCTATAAGAATAAAACATTTCATTATAACTATTTAAATTCGATACTTCAATATTTTCTTCAAAAAGTCCGCTGTCAATCATTTGTAAAACCGATTCCATAGCGTTATCGGTATGCCATTTTCCGTTTATAATTCTTTTAGCTCTAAAATGAACCGCCACCTCCTCGCCTACTTCATAATCTTTTTGAAATATATGCGCTCCTATATATCCGTAAGTTGTCCTCGCGTCAATATTATATTCTTTTTTCATTAATTCTATAGTTTTAGGAACTATTTTTTGAACTATTCCTCGCCAGCTACAATGAATAGCAGCCATAGATTTGCTTTCTTTACAATATAATATTATAGGCAGACAATCGGCGGTTTGAATTACCAAAGGAACATTTTTCAAATTTGTAATTAAAGCGTCAGTTTCTTTAACGGGATTTTCTTTATTATAAATATTTTTATTAGTTTCGTCTATTTTTACAATATTGTCTTTATGAACTTGATGCATAAAAATAGCTTTCTTCATATCTAAATTAATTTTATTAAAAAAATCAATTTCAATTTCTTTTCTTTTTTCTTCCGTAATTTCAGAAGCCTTTATATTTTGCCCTTTAGACGAAGAGGTTATAAATATTTCATTTTTATCATTATTAGAAGGAAAAAAAATATTAATCATTATTTAATCTTTTTTGTTTAATTTAATTTGATTTTCTAATTTTTTAATTTTTTCGGTTAACTGCTTATTTTCTTTTCTTGAATTTTCCATAATATTTTCATACAAAACAAAAAATCTTTGAGCGTATTCAAGTTTATTTTTTAATTTTGTTATCTCTTCTTTATAAACTTCAATTTTTGATAAAAGCAGTTTATTATCTTCTTGTAAATCCGAAATAATATCTTTTTCTTTGTATTCCACTTATCTTATGCCTTTAATTATTTTCTATATACTATATAGTATGTTAATAAAAATCGAATTGTCAAGCGCAAAATTAAAAAAAATCTAAATTTTTGACATTATAATATCGCCCATTTCAGAACATCCGACTTTTTTATATGATAATTCCATATTTTTTGGAATTAAATCTATTGTTCTGTAATTTTCTTCAATAGTTTTATTAACCGCATTTTCAATATCTTCCGCTTCTTCAAATAAATTAAAAGAATATCTAAACATCATAGCTAAAGATAAAATAGCGCCTATTGGATTTGCAATATCTTTGCTAGCGATATCGGGCGCAGAACCATGAATAGGCTCATACATTCCGATAGAATTATCCGACAAACTTGCAGAAGGCGACATTCCAATCGAACCCGTAAGCATGCTTGCCTCGTCCGAAAGTATATCTCCAAACATATTTTCCGTTACTATAATTCCAAATTGCGAAGGATTAGCTATTAATTGCATTGCAGCATTATCGACATACATATCTTTATATTCAATCTCTTTATATTCTTTAGCCAAATCGTTCATAATCTCTCGCCATAATTTTGAAGAATATAAAACATTAGCCTTGTCTACCGAAACAATATTTTTTTTATTTTTTTTAGCCATTTCAAAAGCGACTTTTCCTATTCTTTTTATTTCATCTTCTCTATAAATCATAATATCGCTTGCCTGCCTAATATTATTTACAGTTTCAAAAGAATGTTTGCCAAAATATATTCCGCCCGTAAGCTCTCTTACTATAATAAAATCGCATTTAGTTAATTTTAAGGGTGACGCATATTCGAGAGATTTAAAAATTTTTGTCGGTCTTATATTTGCATAAAGATTCATTTCTTTACGAAGTTTTAATAATCCTCTTTCTGGTCTATTTTCTGGCTCTACATTATCCCATTTATAACCGCCAACCGAACCAAGCAAAACTGCATCCGATTTTAAGCACTTTTCTAAATTTTCGTCAGTTAAAGGAATTCCATATTTATCAATCGAACATCCGCCCATATCGACATATTCCAAATTAAATTTATGTGAATATTTTTTTTCTATTTTTTTTAATATTTCTATAGCTTTTTCAATGATTTCTGGACCTATTCCGTCTCCTTTGATAACCGCAATATTTTTTTCTATTTTTTTAATTTCTTTATTCATAATAATCAACCATTTTTTATAGAATTTAAAAGCCCGTTTGAGTTTATAATATTTTTAATAAATTCTGGAAAAGGCTCGGATTTATAAGTTTCATTTTTAGTAATATTTTTTATTATTCCGTTATCAAAATCAACTTCCACTTCGTCATTATCTCCAATTTTTTTGCTCGCTTCTTCGCATTCTAAAATTGCAAGCCCAATATTGATTGAATTTCTATAAAAAATTCTCGCAAAAGAAGAGGCAATAACGCAAGAAATTCCCGATTCTTTTATCGCTATAGGCGCATGCTCTCTCGAAGAACCGCATCCGAAATTTTCGCCTCCTACAATAATATCTCCTTTTTGGACTTTATTAACAAAATCTTTATCTATATCTTCCATACAATGAGATGCAAGCTCTTTATGATTAGCGGTATTCAAATATCTTGCTGGAATAATGACATCCGTGTCGATATTGTCTCCGTATTTATGAACATAACCTTTAGCTTTCATTTAATTAACTCCTTTTTAATAAATTATAATAATTATTTTGGCTCTGTTATATAGCCCGTTAATGCGCTATAAGCCGCAGTCGCTGGACTTGCCAAATAAACCTTTGAAGTTTTATCTCCCATTCTTCCGACAAAATTCCTATTCGTAGTCGTAACGGCAACTTCATCATGAGCGAGTATTCCCATATATCCGCCTAAACAAGGTCCGCATGTCGGAGTAGAAACCGCGCATCCCGAATCTATAAATATATCCATATAACCTCTTTTAATGCATTCTTTATAAACTTGTTGAGTGGCTGGAATTATAATGCATCTAACATTTTTAGCTATTTTTTTACCTTTCAAAATATTAGCCGCCGTTTCCATATCGGAAATTCTACCGTTTGTGCATGAACCTATAACTACTTGGTCTATCTTTATATTTTTAAGCTCTTTAACTTCTTTAGTATTTTCGGGCAAATGCGGACATGCAACCGTAGGTTCTATAGAAGATAAATCTATATCTATAATTTTTTCGTAAATCGCATTTTCATCCGCTTTAAATATTTTATAATCTCTGCTAACTATATCTTTTAAATAATCTACAGTCTGATTATCGACTTCAAATATTCCGTTTTTAGCGCCCGCCTCTATTGCCATATTTGAAATGCATGCTCTATCGTCCATAGTTAAAGAATTAAGTCCTTCTCCCGAAAACTCCATCGATTTATATAAAGCTCCATCAACTCCAATATTTCCAATAATATGAAGTATAACATCTTTACCCGAAACATTATTTTTTAATTTTCCTTTCAAATTAAATTTAATAGCCGAAGGAACTTTAAACCAAACCTCGCCCGTAGCCATAGCGGCCGCCATATCCGTGCTTCCCACTCCCGTAGAAAAAGCCCCAAAAGCTCCATAAGTGCAGGTATGGGAATCCGCTCCTATTATAAGCTCTCCAGGCGCTATTAAACCTTTTTCAGGCAAAAGCGCATGCTCTACTCCCATATCGCCGACATCGTAATAATGTTTTATATCGTATTTATTTGCAAAGTCTCTGCATTGTTTACATTGTTCTGCGGCTTTTATATCTTTATTTGGGGCAAAATGGTCCATAACCAAAGCGATTTTTTCATTATCAAAAACTTTATTAAATCCGTATTTTTCAAATTCGTTAATCGCTACGGGACTCGTTATATCGTTTCCCAATACTAAATCGGTTTTTACTTTTATAAGCTCTCCCGCTTCAACTTTTTCTGCATTGCAATGAGCCGCTAAAATTTTTTGAGTAATAGTCATATTATAATCCTTTTTATAATTTAATTTTTATTTATTATTTTATTATAATTTTATTATAACTTATTTAGGGCATTAACATAAGCTTTTAAACTCGCTTCAATAACATTTGTGCTAACCGCTCTTCCTATAACCATTTTATCTTTTCCGTCCGAAAGTTTTACTATAACCTCGCCCAAAGCGTCCTCTCCTTCGGTAATGGCGTTTATGCTGTAAGTAGTTAATTTCGCTCTGTTTGAAGTTATAGAATCTATCGCGCAAAATGCGGCATCAATAGGTCCGTTTCCTTTTGCTATTCCTTCTACTACATTATTATCGTTATAAAGTATAGAAACCGCAGCCAAAGAAGAAATATCGCTTCCCGAATTGACTACAAAACTTTTTAAGGAATAAGTAGGATTTTCCATAACGCTACCGCTTCCTATTACCAAAGCTTCAATATCGGAATCTGTGACAATCTTTTTCTTGTCGGCTAAATTCTTAAAACTTATAAAAGCTTCTTCCAAAGTTTTTTTATCAATATCGTATCCTAAAGATTTTACTCTATCCTTAAAAGCATGCTTGCCCGAATGTTTGCCTAAAACCATTTTATTTTGTGGAATTCCTATATCTTCGACATTCATTATCTCATAAGTGCTTCTCTCTTTCAATACGCCATGTTGATGAATTCCCGCTTCATGAGCGAATGCGTTTGAACCGACTATAGCCTTATTAGGAGCGACAACCATACCAGATATTGTAGATAGTAATTTTGATATTTTATATATTCTTTTTGTATTTATATTAGTATAAGCGTTATAAAAATCTTTTCTCGTCTTTATTCCCATAACTATCTCTTCCAAACTCGCATTTCCCGCGCGCTCTCCAATTCCGTTTATAGTGCATTCCACTTGAGTAGCGCCCGCCAAAATTGCAGAAAGAGAATTTGCAGTTCCAAGTCCCAAATCGTCATGGCAATGAACGGATATATCCACTTTATCAATTCCTTTAACATTTTCTTTTAAATATTTTATCAAATCAGCCATTTCAATAGGCGTAGAATAACCGACAGTATCGGGAACATTTATCGTAGTAGCTCCGTTTTCAATAGCGATAGAATAAGCTTTTGCCAAAAATTCTCTATCGCTTCTAGATGCATCCTCGGCAGAAAATTCTATAAAATCAAATTTCTTTTTTGCATAAGAAACAGAATCTTTTATAGCTTTCAATACCTGCTCTCTCGTCATTTCAAGTTTATGCTTCAAATGAATATCGCTTGTCGCTATAAATATATGGAGCATCGGATGTTTTGCTTCGGCTAAAGATTCGTAAGCTCTATCTATATCTTTTTTATTGCATCTAGATAAACTTGCCAATTTTGAATTTTTTACGACTTTGCTAATTTCTTTTATAGCCTTAAAATCATCGTCCGAACAAATTGCAAATCCGCCTTCTATTACATCGACTCCCAATTTATCCAATTCAGAAGCCATCTCCAATTTTTCGTTTAAATTCATTGTGCAGCCTGGCGATTGCTCGCCGTCTCTTAAAGTAGTGTCAAAAATTTTAATCTTTCTCATTTTTAAACCTCGTATATAAAACGATAAATTAAATATTATTTTTTAATCCAACTCATCATTTTTCTTAATTCCGCTCCAACTTTTTCTAATTTATGCTCGCTTTCAACTCTTTTTGTAGCGTTAAATTTAGCCTTTCTTCCCGAGCTAAACTCTTGCATAAACTCGCTTGCGAAAGTTCCGTCCTGAATTTCTCTTAAAACTTTTTTCATTTCTTTTCTTGTCTCTTCCGTTATCATTCTTCTTCCCGTTCTATAATCTCCATATTCTGCAGTATTTGAAATTGAATATCTCATCATAGCAAAACCGCCAGAATATATTAAATCGACTATAAGCTTCATTTCATGTATGCATTCAAAATAAGCCATTTCAGGTTCGTATCCAGATTCAACCAAAGTGTCAAATCCAGCTTTCATAAGCTCGGTAACGCCTCCGCATAAAACCGCTTGCTCTCCGAATAAATCCGTTTCCGTTTCTTCTCTAAAACTCGTTTCTAATATTCCTGCTCTTCCCGCTCCAATTCCGCTTGCATAAGCCAAAGCATAATCTTTCGCTCTTCCGCTAAAATCTTGATAAACGGCAATTAAACTCGGAACTCCTCTACCTTCCAAATATTGACTTCTAACGGTATGTCCAGGTCCTTTAGGCGCAACCATTATAACATCTATATTTTTTGCAGGAACTACAAATTGAAAATGAATATTAAAGCCATGAGCGAACATTAATATATTTCCTTCTTTCATATAAGGCGCGACTTGATTGTTATATATGTCGGCTGAAACTTCGTCAGGAACAAGCATCATAACAATATCCGCAGATTTCGCGGCTTCTTCAACTTCCATAACTTTTAAACCCGCTTCTTCAGCTTTCTTAAAATTAGCGCTATTCTTTCTTAATCCTACTATAACTTTAACGCCGCTTTCTTTTAAGTTTTGAGCATGCGCATGTCCTTGACTTCCAAATCCCATTATGGCTACTGTTTTATTGTCTAATAGCCCTAAATTACAATCGGCGTCATAATATTTTTTTATCATTTTAATTCTCCTTGTATTAAAATATTTTTTTTAATTTTTTATTTTTTATCTATAATTATTATTAATTAATTAAATCAATAATTATCGGTTAAATCAATAGTTGGAATTTTATCTCCTCGCTCCATTGCAGTTATTCCCGTTCTCGATAATTCTAAAATATTAAATTCCGAAATTTCTTTTAAATAATTATCTATAGTTTCGGGTTTATCTGTAAATTCGGTTATAATACCGCCTGAAAATTCATCCGTAATTTTAGCTTTGTATTTATTAATTATATCATATAGCTCATTTTTTTTAGAATCTTCTACGGCTATTTTTAATAATAATAAATCTCTTTCAATAATATTTTCATTATCAAGCAAAAATACAGAATGAATCTCTATTAATTTTAATGTTTGTTTAATTATTTGAGAAATTTGAGATTCGTCTCCTTCCGTTACTATTGTCATCCTCGCAATATTTGGATAGCAAGTAGCCGAACAAGTTATACTCAATATATTAAATCCTCTCTGACTAAATAAAAGGCAAACTCTTGTAAGAACGCCCGAGCTATTATCTACAAATAAAACTAAAATTCTTTTCTTCATTTTTTAACCTCTTTAAATCTTTAATTTAATATAATATCTTCAACAGTTCCGCCCGATGGAATCATAGGCAAAACTTTTAAATCTTTATCTATTATGCATTCTATCCAAACGGGAACTTTTTCTTTTAAGGCGCTATCAAAGGCTTTTTCAAATTCTTCTAAAGTTTCGCATCTGAATCCTTTAGCTCCAAAACCTTCTGCAACTTTTATATAATCTATTTTTTTATTCATATCCGTGCTTGAATATCTCTCTTCATAAAAAACATTTTGCCATTGTCTAACCATGCCTAATGTATTGTTATTAAATATTACGGAAATTATAGGTAATTTATATTCTATAGCCGTAGCGACTTCATTTAAATTCATATAAAAAGAACCGTCTCCCGTTAAGTGAACAACATGCCTTTCAGGTTTCGCAATTTTAGCGCCAATGGAAGCTCCATAACCAAATCCCATAGTTCCAAGTCCTCCGCTCGTTATAAAACTTCTTGGTTTTGTATGATGAAGATATTGAACCGCCCACATTTGATGCTGTCCGACATCGGTTACATATATTACATTATCCTCGCATTTATAACCGATTGATTCTATAATATTTTTAGGATGAAATATATTGTCTTTGGAATATTTTTTTGTATTATTTTCTTCTTCTTTCATTTTTAAACTTGATAATTTTGAAACCCATTCGTCATTATTTAATCTATTAATCAATTTTGAAAATTTATCTAATACATCGTCAATATCTCCTATTATGCTATAATCGACTTTAACATTTTTATTAACTTCGCTTCCGTCTATATCTATATGCACTTTTTTAGCGTTATTTCCAAATTTTGAAGTATTGAGGGCTACTCTATCGCTGAATCTCGTTCCTATAGCCAATATTAAATCGGCTTCGTTTATAACTTTATTTGCAGTTTCGCTTCCATGCATTCCTAATAAACCGATATTAAGAGGCTCATTATATCCTAATGTTCCAGCTCCCATTATAGTATGAACGGATGGAATATTTGTATTAATCATAAACTTTCTTAATTTATAGCTAGAATCTTTAGCTCCGCCTCCGAAATATATAATAGGTTTTTTAGACTGATTTATTAATTTTGCAACATTTTCTATAACGCTTTCGTCTTCTTTAGTTATTTTTGGATTTTTTAATTTAATTTTTTCTTTAGGTATAAAATCCGTAATATCGGCGGTTATATTTTTAGGAACATCGATTAAAACGGGTCCCTTTCTTCCAGAATTCGCTATTATAAAAGCTTTTCTTATTGTGTCGGCTAAATCTTCTATTTTTCTAACGACAAAATTATGCTTCGTAATAGTCATAGTAATTCCCGCGATATAAACCTCTTGAAAACTATCTTTACCCATTAAACTTATTGGAACATTTCCCGTTATCGCCACAATCGGAACGCTATCCATATAAGCGGTTGCTAAAGGCGTGACTAAATTTGTAGCTCCAGGTCCACTTGTCGCTAATATTACTCCCGTTTTTCCGCTAACTCTCGCATATCCGTCAGCCGCATGTCCAGCGCCGCATTCATCAACGGGCATTATATGATTTAATTTATCTCTATATTTATAAAGCGCATCATATATATATAATACCGCTCCTCCAGGATAGCCAAATATTGTGTCTACTCCTTGCTCTATTAAAACTTCCATAATTATTTCAGAACCGTTTAATTTCATTTTAAAACTCCTTATTAAAAAATTGCATTAATTTTAAAATATTATATTTTGTATAATATTTAAATTTTATTTTTATAAATTATTTTTATTTATTACAGAATATTAATTAGAATAGATAAGAGAATGTTAAGAATATTATTTTGATTTCTTTTATTATTATATTTTTTAGAATAATTAAACGAATAAGAATAACTTATTTCTTTTGATGCATGAAACTTGTTCATTTTTCTTCTCCTATTTTTTTATTTAATTTTAAAGAAATTATAACATTTTTTAAAATAAATTGCAATACTTTAATTAAATTTTTTTTAATTATAAATTAGAATAGTTTAAAAAAAGTATTGACATAATGCCTATATATAGTATAATAATCTATACTAAATATACAAGGAGAATTAATTATGACAGAATTAACAGACAAACAAAAAGACATACTCAATTTTTTGAGAAAATTTACAGCCGAAAATGGATACCCGCCGACAGTAAAAGAAGTGATGGCGAAATTTAATTTTGCATCTCCTACTGCGGTGACTACTCATTTAACAGCATTAGAAAAAAAAGGATTCGTTAAGAAAACTGGAAACAGAGCAAGAGGAAGTGTGCCTGTAAACATATTGAAAAATAATGATACGATAAATATTCCTTTATTATCTAATGAAATGAAATCTGGATTATTAATGGATGTTGCAAATGAAACTATTGAAGAAACTTTTGCTTTGCCAAAATCAATAGCTCAAAAAGAAAATAATTTTCTTATAAAAGTTGTGGGCGATTCTATGATAGGCGCTCATATAAAAGAAGGAGATCTGGTTTTAGTTAATCCTGATAATATCGAACTTAATAACGGAGATATAGTCGCAGCCAAAATAGACAATAAAGGAAATGAAGAAATAACGATTAAAAGATTTTTTAAAGAAAATGATTCTATAAAACTTATATCAGAAAATATAAATTATCCTACTATTGAAAGAGAAAAAATATCAATAATTGGCAAGGTTGTAGGATTGATAAGATTAAAAATATAAATAATTATATATTTAATTAAAATTATATATCTATTCAAGCATACCTAATACTTACTATGCTGAAGAACCTTATAGAATAGGAATAGCTTTCCCTATAGGTTTTAGAGCTATGAACGAGAGCAAGACTATAGAGCTTTATGTAGAGCCAGCTTTATCTCTCACTATAGTTAATGCGACAAAGAATATATTCTTTTA
>ENA-ORSC01000147-ORSC01000147.1-human-gut-metagenome-genome-assembly--contig:-NODE-147-length-59039-cov-3.894955_pt1 | contig 59039 bp, 52 predicted proteins | sample MGYA00242178_ERZ509140 | MGnify/ENA primary metagenome ERZ509140 (study PRJEB26280, sample SAMEA2338681) | human gut metagenome | biome: human gut; feature: human-associated habitat; material: faeces... | reverse complement strand
CAGCCGCTCCAGCCGTTGCTTCAAAGCCCGGTGCTTCAGCCGGCGTTTGAAAACGTTGTGCCGGCGCTTTTCGGTGCTATGGCATACAAGTACTATCGTAAGAACATGAAGATCGCTCTTTTTCCGCTTGTCGCGATGGGGCTTCTCTTTGTCCTTGTGCCGTCGCTTATCGGCTCGACGAGCTTTATGATAATCCCGTCGGGAGCTATTGCCATTGCGATATCTTACTTTGTATATAAGAAAGGAGCAAAGAGTGCAAAATGATCAAATACCTTATTATCATACCTGCACTTCTGCTGTTGGCTGTTCTTGCCGCAGTTGTCAGAACGCTTTTGCGACCTCGTAAAAAGTCGGATTACAAGCCGCACGAGAATGAAGAAGAAGCGCTTCGGCTTGCGGAGAAGCTTTCCGAAATGATAAAATACGATACTACCTCACATGCCGGTGTTGCCGAGGTGGAAAAATTTCTCGGCTTTCACAAGGTGCTTGAAAAGCTTTTCCCGCTTGTACACGAAAAGCTTCAGAAAACCGAGATCGACGGAAATCTGCTTTTTTACTGGAAGGGCAAAAGCTCCGAAAAGCCGATACTCCTTATGAGCCATCAGGATGTTGTTCCTGCTGAGGGTGAGTGGATACACGAGCCGTTTTCGGGCGACATTGCGGACGGAAAGGTGTGGGGAAGAGGTGCGTCGGATACAAAATGCTCGGTCATGGCATTCTTTGAGGCGGTCGAAGAGCTACTTGCTGAAGGCTATACGCCCCCGACGGATGTTTATCTTGCATCTTCCTGCACCGAGGAATGGGCGGGCGACGGTGCCCCTAAGATCGTTGAGGAGCTGCGGCGGCGCGGAGTAGAGCTTTATCTGCTCTGTGATGAGGGCGGCGGCATCATAAGCGGGAGCCGATAGGCGGTATTCACGGAAATTTCGCCATGGTCGGTGTGTTTGAAAAGGGCAAAGCCGACGTTAAATTTACCGCGAAAAGCACGGGCGGACACGCCAGCGCGCCGACAAAGGGAACACCCATAGCACGTCTTGCTGCGTTTGTCGATGAGACCGAAAAGCATTCTCCGTTCAGAAAAAAATTGCTCCCGGAGGTAGCGGCGATGTTTACGACGCTTTCGGACTACGCCTCATTCGGTCTGCGTCTCTTTATGGGAAATCTGTGGCTTTTTGCGCCGCTGCTCAAAGCGGTGCTGCCTGCGATAAGCGCGCAGGGCGCGGCAATGCTTAAAACCACTATCGCGTTTACCATGCAGTCGGGGTCAGACGCATACAATGTCATCCCGCAGGAGGCGACTCTCGGAGCCAATATGAGATTTATCCCTCATCAGGGAGAGAAGGAAAGCCTTGAGCTTATCAGACGTCGCGCCGAAAAGCACGGGCTTTCGATGGAGATAATCCATTCGAACGATTTCACACCTCCGGTAGATATAAACGGCAGCGGGTATAGGCTCGTAGAAAACGTGATAGCCGAGACCTTTCCGGGACTTGCATCAAGCCCATATGTCATGACAGGTGCGACCGATGCTCAGTTCTATCAGCCGATATGCAAAAACTGCATACGCTTTGCGCCGGTGATCTACGGTCCCGAGCAGATGAAGGGAATGCACGGATTAAATGAAAACATCGAATACGAGTGCCTCCCGGGCGCCGTGAGATTTTATAAGAATCTTATTAAAGCAGAAAAATGACCTTCGGGCTTCCGCGTCAAACATACGGAAGCCCGAATTCGTTCATTGTTATAATGAAAACAGCTCCGCACCGGGCGCGAAAGCCGACAGTGCGGAGGATTTATTATTTGAGATAGGATCTGTTCATGTCGATATCCGTGAAGAAATGCCCGCCGCCACGCTCGTTTTCGGGAGGGAGCTGGCGCCAGTCGCCGAACAGGCGAGTCAGATATTCCTCAGCTTTTTCGGGACCGTAAACGGTGATGTTCTCGAATTTATACGGCGTTGGTTTACCGTAATATTCGCGCGGCATTATCTCATTTTTCCTTGCATTGGTCGCCAAAACCCCGACGTAATTGCACTTGTCATAGTCACGCTCTGCCGATAATTTATCAAGCTTAAGCGCCATTTTTCCGGCATTGAACGGAAGCAGCGCTCCGCAGGCAACAGCAACATTCTTCCACCATTTACGTCCCTTGCGGTAAGTACTTATCTTCATGGTGAGAAGCATATTACAGATATCTATCTTTTTGTAATTTCTGTACGACTCCTCGGAAGTGTCGCCGATACCGTCGAGCGGAAAGACATCTATGTACACACCGCGCGTTACGTTTTTTCGTGCAATTTCGGTCATTGTGGTGTTTGTATCATAGAGCTTTGCGAAGTTGTAGATAAAATCGGGAGCGCCGCCGTACGGAGACTCGATCACATAGTGATCCACCGGTTCCTTCAGCAGTTCAAGAAGCCTTTGATAGTCGGCGCGCGGAACGGCAATGTCAACATCGTCATCCCACGGAATAAAGCCTTCGTGGCGGACGGCACCGAGAAAAGTTCCGGCAACTACGTAGTATCTTATGTTATGTTCTTCAAGATACTTTGAAAGCCATGTCAGCATTTCGAGAAGCTTGCTTTGAAGTTGATTCATTTTTGACTGTTCCTTTCTTATGCTGCCGTACCGGCTTACTTGCGCCACACCATTTTATTTACGACACCGGTATACGACTGAATGATCTTGACTACCTTTGTTGACACGTTTTCGTCGGTGTAGTAAGGAACGGGAGTGCCGAAGTCGCCCGCAGCGTTCATGTCTACCGCTGTCGTTACAGCTTGCAGCAGCGATTTTTCATCAATGCCGGCAAGTATAAAGCATGCTTTGTCCAGCGCCTCGGGGCGTTCGGTCGATGTGCGTATGCACACAGCGGGGAAGGGATGACCGACAGATGTGAAGAAGCTCGATTCTTCCGGCAGCGTGCCGCTGTCGGATACCACTGCATAAGCGTTCATCTGAAGCTTATTGTAATCGTGAAAGCCGAGCGGTTCGTGACGTATCACGCGCGGATCGAGCACAAATCCCGATGATTCGAGACGCTTGCGGCTTCTCGGATGGCATGAATACAGGATCGGCATATCATATTTTTCGGCCAGCTTGTTTATTGCACCGAAAAGGCTTGTAAAATTCTTTTCGGTATCGATGTTTTCCTCTCTGTGCGCCGAAAGAAGGATATATTTGTGAGGCTCAAGTCCGAGTCTGTCAAGGATATCACTTGCTTCTATCTCCGCAAGGTTGGCGTGCAGTACCTCTGCCATCGGTGAACCGGTGACGTAAGTGCGCTCTTTGGGAAGTCCGCACTCGGCGAGATATCTTCTTGCATGCTCGCTGTACGCCATATTCACATCGGATATGATATCGACGATGCGGCGGTTGGTCTCCTCGGGCAGGCATTCGTCCTTGCAGCGGTTCCCGGCTTCCATATGGAAGATCGGAATGTGAAGGCGCTTTGCCGCAATAGCCGAAAGACAGGAGTTGGTATCGCCGAGAATAAGGAGCGCATCGGGGGCTATACTGCTCATGAGCTTGTACGAGCAGTTGATGATATTGCCAACGGTCGCACCGAGATCGTCGCCTACCGCGTTCATATAGACCTCGGGGTCGGCAAGTTTCAGATCCCTGAAGAACACCCCGTTGAGGTTATAGTCATAGTTTTGCCCTGTGTGGGCCAGCACGGTGTCAAAGTATTTGCGGCATTTGGTTATTACCGCCGCAAGCCGTATTATCTCGGGGCGCGTGCCGACAATAATGAGAAGCTTAAGTCTGCCGTCGTTTTTGAATCCGACATCGGAATAGTCAGTTTTAATGTTCATTTTTCCACCGCCTCACCGAAAGTATCGGGATGATCCGGGTCAAACCGTTCGTTTGCCCACATAAGAGTCACAAGCTTTTCGGTGTCACTTAAATTTATGATATTGTGTGTATATCCCGGCAGCATATGCACGGCTTCGATCTTGTCGCCGGACACTTCAAAATTCAGCACTTCGTCAGAGCCGATCCTGCGCTCCTGTATGAGCCCGTGCCCGGACACGACGATAAAGAATTCCCATTTTGAATTGTGCCAGTGCTGCCCTTTGGTTATTCCGGGATTCGATATGTTGACACTGAACTGACCGCATTTTGCGGTTTTGAGCAGCTCGGTAAATGAACCGCGCGCGTCGGTGTTCATCTTGAGAGGAAATGCGATTTTTTCTTTCGGGAGATACGAGAGATACGTGGAATAGAGCTTTTTCGCAAAGCTTCCGTCCGGTATCTCGGGCATCAGGAGCGTTTGGGGCTGTTCCTTGAAGCCCTCGAGCAGCCTGACTATCTCGCCGAGCGTAACACGGTATGTGAGGGGGACGACGCAGAATCTGCCTTCGTCGCACGGCACGGCATTTGCACCGTTGAAAACGCAGTGATGCTCATGCCCCTCAAGAGCGTCAAGCATCTCGGCAACGAGGTCGTCTATATATAAAAGTTCAAGTTCGGTCGACGGGTCGTTGACGGTAATGGGCAGATCGTTGGCAATATTGTTGCAGAACGTTGCGACAGCGCTGTTGTAGTTCGGGCGGCACCACTTGCCGAATAGGTTGGGGAAGCGATAGACGAGCACGCGCCCCCCGGTCTCTTCGGAATATCTAAAAAAGATGTCCTCTCCGGCAAGCTTGGATCTGCCGTACTCGCTGCCGGCGTATCTGCCCGAAAGAGTCGCCTGCACGGATGAGCTTAGCATAACGGGACAGGTGTTTTTGTGTTTTTTCAGTGTTTCGAGCAGCTCGGAGGCAAACCCGAAATTGCCTTTCATGAAGTCCGCCGGATCCTTCGGGCGGTTCACTCCTGCAAGATTGAAAACAAAGTCGGCTTTTCCGCAATATTCGTTAAGCTCTTCCGGGGCAGAGTCGATATCGTATTCAAATATTTCGTCAATGCGGAGTCCGGGACGGGTCCTGTCCTTGTTATCGCGCAGGTTTTCGAGAGCGCGGCAAAGGTTTTTGCCCACAAATCCTCCGGCTCCGGTCACAAGGATATTCATTTTGCCTGTTCTTCCTTTTTGAGCTCTTCGCGGATATATTCAAGTGCTGCGATCTTTTCTTTTGTCTGTTCGACTGTCAGAAGAGTCGTATTGTTGGAGTTGAACTCTGTCAGCGTGTTGCGGTCGGCATCGCCGTCCTTGAAGTATTTATCGTAGTTGAGGCCGCGCTTGTCGCAGGGAACACGATAGAAATTACCCATGTCTATCGCGTGAGCGCACTCCTCGTTTGTGAGCAGCGTTTCGTACATTTTCTCGCCGTGGCGGATACCTATGACCTTTATCTTGCTCTTGTCTCCGCCGAACAGCTCGCACACGGCTTCGACCTGTGTCTTTATCGTACATGCAGGCGCCTTCTGGACAAGTATATCGCCGGACTCGCCGTGCTCAAATGCAAAAAGTACGAGATCGACTGCCTCGTCCAGCGACATGATGAAACGCGTCATATCGGGGTCGGTCACGGTTATGGGCTGTCCGCTGCGTATCTGCTCGATCCAAAGTGGAATGACAGAGCCGCGCGAGCACATAACGTTTCCGTATCTTGTGCAGCAGATCTTTGTTTTGTTTGTCGTGCGGCTTTTGGCGACGATCACTTTTTCCATCATTGCCTTTGAGGTACCCATGGCATTTACGGGGTATGCGGCTTTGTCTGTCGAAAGGCAGATGACAGCCTTTACGCCCTCGTCGATGGCGGCGGTGAGTACGTTGTCTGTGCCGAGCACATTCGTTTTTACCGCTTCGATCGGGAAAAACTCGCATGATGGGACCTGCTTGAGCGCCGCGGCATGGAAGATATAATCGACACCGTGCATGGCGTTCTTTACGGATGCGAGGTCTCTCACATCGCCGATATAGAAGCTGATCTTATCGGCGACCTCGGGCATTTTGGCCTGAAATTCGTGGCGCATATCGTCCTGCTTTTTTTCATCGCGTGAAAAAACGCGTATCTCGCCGATGTCGGTGCGGAGAAAACGGTTCAGAACGGCATTGCCGAATGAGCCGGTACCACCGGTTATCATCAGGACTTTATCTTTGAACAATGACATTTTAACATACCTCATATATTTTTATCCCGGCAGTGTATACCGGTTGATCTGCCGTAGCTTATCAGACTTTTTCTGCTTCTTTGGCGTATTCGTCCTTCATAAATACCGAATTGACATGATGCGTTGCTCTGCCGGTCGGAGGCGGAGGGGTCATATAGTCCCCGTAAAGACCGGTAAGATAGCTGTCGTAATCTTTAGGCGCCCAGAATGTGCGGTCTTCAAACGGAAGACGTATGCGCTCCTCGAAGACCTCGCGCGGATAGCGTTCAAGCGTATCTCCCGTATGTGAGAGATAGCCGACCATTTTCGATGTGCCGAAATCATATTTTGTGGTGTTCTTTATGTACATATCCTGGAGTTTGCGCGCGCCGACCGTAAAGTCGGCAATGCGACCTACGAGTGCACCCGCAAAGTGCTTGGGCGATCCCGTGAGCTTGGGGCAGAGAGTAAGATCGAACAGCAGCCAAAGCGTATCGCGTTTTTTTCTGTCCTTCAGAAATTCGCGCTCATCATCGGATTCGCCGTCAAGAGGGAAAATGTCTATATCGACGCCGAGAGGAGTGCGCTCATCGGTGTACCTGATCGGTTCGAGCTTCACCGTGCGGTCGTCGTATACCTTTGCAAAACAGTACATCGGGTATTTGTCGTAAGGGGATGCCACTTTTAGGTGCTCATGTGAGCCGGGAAACTCTTTGATGAATCTTTCATAGTCGCTGCGCGGCATGATTATGTCGATATCATCGTCCCACGGTATGAATCCTTGGTGACGCACGGCACCGAGCAGCGTGCCGTATCCGAGATAATAGACAATGTTGTTTTTGTCACAGAAGTCGGTGACATTAACCAGAATATCATACGATATCCGTTTGTTATCTTCATCGCTTATCGGTATCATTTGTTTTTATATTGACCTCCGCATGTGCGGAAGGTCCCTTTCGTTGTGTGAATTGATGCTATTACTTACTTTTATCCGTTCTGGCTTTTACCGCCGTTACCACTGATCTGACCGATGAGGCAAGCAGCCGCGGGTCAAGCGACCGTAGCATGATCTTGTTGTTGTAACGTATCGGTTTCATGATAAAACCGATTATGACGTTGGTGAAAAATTGTGTGATAAGGGAGGCAAGTGCGGCACCCATGCAGCCCATAAACGGTATCAGGATATAGTTGAGAATAATATTTGAAAGCGCACCGCAAAGATTGATGAACCAAAGGTATTTTTGCTTGTTTTCGGCAAGCATCCAGATATTTCGGACCGACCCCAGGTATGAAAATGTAGTGTACCAGACAACAAGACGCAGTATTTCAACCGACGGCTCGTAGTCGCTGCCCCAAAGGATACCGATTATCAAACGCGCAAAAATGGTTATGAATACGCTTTGGATAAGTGAAAGATAGATGATTATACTGTAAAGCTTGCTGAGATTTTCCTCATACTTTTCATTGTTGTTCTGCTTGTTCTCGAATATAAGAGGTCTGAACGAATCGATTATTGCGGAAAATACGAATCCCGTCATGACAGAGCAGCTTACCGCGGCGGAATAATAGCCGGTAGCGGCATCGTCGATCATCAGCTTCAGCATTATACGGTCTGTTTGCGCGAAAACGGCAACCATCATGTCGGCAATGATATAGTATTTGCTTTTTTTCAGCATTCTTCGCGCGGCTGTGCGCGAAAACGACATTTTACGTCCGCCTAATTTGTGATACAAAATCATCAGTATCACCGCGATGGCAAAATAGTCAAGCGCGCTTGAGATCGCAAACCAGCGTACGCCCTTGTGAGTTATAAGAAGGAATATCTTATATGCCGATACAATGCCGTAAGAGCAAAGTGATGCAATTGAAGAATATTTTGAAAGAAGATTTGCCTGAAACCAATAAAGAACAAGATCGGCGCTCTGAAATATCAGAAGAATGCTGTATAGAGCACATACGATAATCGTTTCGGTCTCTCCGCGGTTGGCTATTGCGGCAAATGATACAATACCTCCGATGCAGAGGAGGCTTGACGAAAGGCTGAGAACTACCGCGGTACCGATGGTTTCGCCTTCTTTTTCCGAGTTGCTGACAAATTCCTGAACAAGAACACAGTTCAGACCGAGGTACATGACTGGAGCAACAAATGACACAATGGACGAGGCGTAATTGATAAGCCCGAAGTCCGACGGACCGAGATATCTCGCCGTGAGCATGGATATTATAAAGCTGAGGATCGCTTTTACGATCTGAAGCCCTATGATCCATGAAGCATTAGCCATTACTTTCCGTTCGTTCATCAAGGGTACGGTATAACCTCACATATTCTTTGAATAATTTGTTCATATCAAAATCGCGGGCTGCCTCAAGGCAGGCGCCGCGCATTGCGGAGTTGTCGCGGCATAGCCGTATCACTTCACGCTCAACGGTGTCGATATCGTCGTCAACAACGGCGCCGGTCGTCGGTGTTATACTTTCGGGGCTTCCCCCGGTCCTGAAGGTGAGCACCGGCGTGCCGCAGGCTATTGCCTCCATGTTCACCGTCGGATAGTTGTCCTCACGTGTGGGATTGAGCAGCACGTCTGCTGCAGTGTAAACCGCTGCAAGCTCTTGCTGGTTATGTGTGCGGTGTATGGATATTATCCCTGCGGGAAGCTCTTTGTCTGTCTCCTCGTTCGTTCCCACAAGAACTATCTGATAATCATCGGCAGGGAGGCGGTGGGCAAGCTCTGTAAATACATCGAGTCCTTTGCGTCTTTCCCAGTCAAACGCGACTCCCAAAATGATCTTCTTATTGTCCGGTATTCCGTATCTCTCTCTGAAATTGCTCTCTGTAGGCTTGAATACCGAAAGGTCGATCCCATTATTTATGACCTTTACGGGATACTCTGCAAGATATGACCGACGGGTCAGATCGGCAAGCCACTGCGACGGCGTTACAAGGGTAAGACTTTCCACTCTGGTAAACCATTTTTTCTTGAGCTTCCAAAGCAGGCGTGACGAGTCGATCACTGATGCCGGATATGCGCGGTAGCTCGGGCAATCATGGCAGCCCGTCATCCACCTGTCGCAGTGCGACATTGTGAAATACGGGCAGTGCCCGGTAAACGACCAGCAGTCGTGGAGCGTCCACACGACCGGTATCCTGTGCTTTTTGATAAAGCCGAAAAGGAGGGGGAGGTTTATATAGCTGTTATGAAGATTATGCAGGTGGATAACATCCGGAGATACGCGACGAAGCTTGCGCAGAAAGCGAAGCGTCGCAAAATACGAGAAACATCCCTGCAGTCCCGTAAGTCTTCCGAGTATAATGTGACTGTCCTCGCTGAAACGTCCGCCGATCCAAATGTGATCGCCTTGGTATTTTGCCTTGTTGTGCCTTCCGTTCGGCACGCACACATATCCGCGGTCGCTCTCACAGAGTTCGCCGAATATCTGAAGCATTATCTTTCCCGTGCTGCCGTATGTGCAGGTGTTTATTGCGGCAACTACCATCATGCAGCCTCCCAGAAGAAATAATACGGATATGCCATAGCCCAGTATGTTGAATAAATCTGATAAAGTCCGAAAAGCGTAAAGCAGGCGAGAATGCCGGAGTACATAAGTATCCACGGGACGTCGTGTATTCTGTGCAGTCCCTTGAGCTGCTCAACAAAGCGGGGAAGAAGCAGTGCGAGAAAAATAATGAAATACCACGCAAGCCTTTCGGCAGTATTATATATCCCGCTGAAAGCCATTATACAGCACGCGACCCAAAATATGTTCATTAGGCCGTTCAGATGTTCGTCGGAATTGTCTCCGAGCGCCGCGACAACGACGTATACTCCGAAAAGCGCAAGAAAAAATGTGAATGAGCCGTTATTGTCCTTGACCGCCGAAGGCTTGAGTATACGTGCGACGAAGAAGAACACATCGCGCAGAACATAAATAAACGGTATTGCAACGACACTGGCATATCGCCATGAACGCGGGATCTTTATGTTGTACAGGAAATATGCGGCTATAAAAAGCAGCGCCGATGTATGGAACAGTGTTGCCACGGCGGTGAAAATGGCGAACGGTACGAATTTTTTCTGTTTGATGTATCTGAATGAAAAAAAGCAGAGAGACACGGCAAGCGCCTGACGAAGCGATGAGAAATTGGCTACAAAGCACGGGGTACCGATGTAAACGATCACCGAAAGGAAGGCGTCATCGCTGTAACTTGCCAAAACAGAGAATACGCAGCTCATTGTTATGACTGCGATGGATGTGAGCAGAAAGCGTGGGTCGGAGGAGAAGTAAGTCAGAAGCTTTATGAATACCACATAGCCTCTTTCGTATCCGAAATGGTTGATGTGAAATATTTCTCGCCAGCTCATTTCGGCTGTCTGTTCGTAGCTTGCAAGATATCCTATGCTGTGACCGTAATGCAGGTCTATTCCCATTGACAGATGTCTCATGGCAAACAGCGCGATCATAGTCAGACAGGACAGCGTGCAAAAAAGCAACTGTGTTTTTTTGTTATTTCTGCGGAAACAAAAGGCGCCCCAGAATATTTCCATGATCGCATATATCGTATAATAAATCAGCATTCACGTGCTCCTTTCCGTTCTTTCCGCAAAATGCCCCTATGATTTCGGAGACTTGTGCGTATTATTGTTTTTTATGTGTTATGTGCCGCGTCCGAAATGATCTTTCTCACCAGCTGCGAATTAAGCTGAGATACATGGTTCTTTCGCGCAGTGCCGAGGGCATTCAGCACGATGGCTGTCATATCCTTCTTTTCAACAAAAACCTCTCTGAGCCTCTCGTAAAGCTCATCGGGGCTTGTTATACACAATGCGGAGTCGGTCCTTTGCAGATAAGACACGGAAGCGATCTCGGCGGGGCCGTAGGCTATGAGAGGTATTCCGCCGGCAAGCGCATCGGCTATTTTGGTCGAGACCGAATGCCTTACCGCATCGATATTTTCTTCGTCAAATGCCTCGGTGTGCAGAAGTATATCCGACGCATTGAAAGCACATTCCATTTCGGCGCCGGAAACGAATCCGCGCAGCTTCACCGAGCGGTATTTTTCGATCTCTCCGAGAATTTCGGGGTCTTTCTCTCCGGTGTATATATTCAGTTCAAATGACGTGCCGTTTTCGCTGTTTATACGGTCAAGCGCCGCGCCTATATCGCATATTGATCTGTATCTGCCGCAGCGTATGCTGCCGAAGTAGGATATCGATCCCGGCGACGCGGCGATCTTTGGTGTTGCGGCTATGCCGTAGCTCGATCCGGTCATTACCGTTGTGGCGGGAACGCCGAATTCGCGGCTATAATCGTCGCGCAGCTCGTCGCATATGGTTATGATGTGAGATGTATGCATCATAAGGCTGCGTGTCTTTTGGCGCAGCATAGAAAGGCAGAGCTTGTCGGCAAGCCCGGACGGAGTTTTCACAAAGTAAAAGTCGTCACAGATATAGCAGACGATAGGAAGGCTCAGCATATCGGATATTCTGAGCGCAACGTTGTATATGAATTTGGCGGAACCGGGGGCGATAAAGATCGCATCCGGCTTTTCCTTTTCGAGCCAGCCTTTGAGATCTTTATTGCACCAATGTGCCATGCTCCATGCAAGGTCGCGCATCATCATGAGGACAGACGTTTTGTTTTTTGGATTGCGGTAGAGCTTTTCGTCAGATCCGTTTTCGAACAGATCGCTCTGACCGACGTCACAGGCAACCTCGTGCCCCTTTACCTTGAAGCAGGTAAAAGAGCGAATAACATCCTTGTCGGTGATCCTGTAAAACGAATCGCATTTGTCCGCATTCGGAACGGTGGGATAAATATAGAGCTGGCAAAGCTCGGATCTGTCGAATTCCGAAAAAAGCGTGAGCAGAGTCCTGCCCATGCAGTCGTACGTCGTCATCGGATTATGGCTTATTATCAATACTTTCATTTTTAGCCTTGCAGTGTCCTTTAATATAGTTTGATACCGAACATTCCTATCAGCGAGCCGATACCGTATGAGATATGGAACAACGGGTACATTACGAACTTGTATAGTGAACGCTTGAGGCTGCCGCGGGACAATGAAAATATTGCGTCAAGCAAAAGATATGCGATCCACTCCGCAGCGTAGAGCCAGACGGCGGGGTGGAAGAAAGCGCACAGCACCGGCATGACTATATGCGAAAGCACAAACAGAAACGGTATATAGTGTCTGAGGCTCATGGCGCGGGGATTCTTACGCAGTGTAAGAAAAAGCGCATTGCCGTTTTTTATTCCCTGATCAAGCAGACCGCCTGCGGTATCGCGGCAGTAATAGGTAAAATGTATGTCGGATGCAAGATACACCTTGCCGCCTGCGGCTCGTATACGGCTGTTGTAGTCGTTGTCCTCGCTGCGCGGCAGCTCCGGGTCGAAATATCCGATCTTTGAGAATACTGTCCGTCTGAAGGCACCGAACGGAACGGTGTCGACATATCCGCTTTTCCCGCCGGTGCGGAAATTGGAGTTGCCTACGCCGAACTTTGACGAAAGCAATTCGGCGTTCGCCTGTCCCGCAAAGCTGATCCCGCGCGTTTCGGCTGTTCCGCCTACATTGTCGGCATCGGTATGTTCAAGGTAATACACGCATTTTTCAACATAGTCGTCGGCATATTCGGCGTGCGCATCCATGCGTATCACATATTCGCCGCGCGCGTTGTCAATGCCGATGTTTAGCGCGTATGTCACGAGTCGTTTTTCGTTTATCAATATACGCAGGTTGTCTATTCCCGTGTAATTGCGGATCTTACTCACCGTGTCGTCGGTGGAATTCCCATCAATGATGAGCAGCTCTGTATTTTCGGCGGGGAATGTCTGCCTTTTTACGGAGTCAAGACATCTTATTATATACTTCGATTCGTTATATACGGGAATGATGATCGAAACCGTGATCTTCTGTGCCATCTTTTCTTTCCGAAATGCATCATTATGCATATTTGCCTTTTTGTTTTGCGCGCAGAATTCGCCTATAAACGCCTTTATATCATATCACAACAAGCCATTTTTGTCAATAGCAATTGATTTCACACCATATGCTTTCATTATAAATAAACATACATATAAATATTTTCCCGATTTTTCCGCCCAAGCTGCCGATATGCCCGAAAAAGGAGCGCACTGCATTTACAAAGTGCATTTTTTGTGATATAATAACTTGATCGAACCGGCTGCCGCCGGCGGTATTTCCGGGAGGATGTCATTGAATGAACGGTGCTGACGAAAAAAAGAATATTCTTGACGGTATAGGAAAACCGGAGGATCTCAGGTCGCTTTCGGACGCCGAACTTGACACACTTGCCGGAGAGATAAGGGAAAAGCTTGTCAACATAATTACTTCGGAGGATGGCTGTCTCGGCAGAGGCGGACACCTTGCTTCCAATCTGGGGGTTGTTGAGCTTACAATAGCGCTTCATCGCGTTTTCGACAGTCCGCACGATTATATAATCTGGGATGTCGGGCATCAGAGCTATGTGCACAAGCTGCTCACCGGAAGGAAAGACCGGTTTGACACGTTGCGTATGCCCGGCGGACTTTCGGGATTCACCAAACGCTCCGAAAGCGAACATGATCCGTTTGGGGCTGGGCACAGTTCGACGGCGCTTTCCGCCGCGTTGGGCATTGCAAAGGCTGAAAGCCTGCGCGGTACCGGCGGGTACACGTTAGCCGTTATCGGTGACGGCGCGTTTACGGGCGGAATGGTCCAGGAGGCGCTCAACAACTGTGAGAACACCAAGGGATTGCGGCTCATCATAATCATAAACGAAAATGAAATGTCGATATCCCGCAACATCGGCAGCTTTGCAAAGAGCATATCCAAGATACGTATGCGGGCAAGCTATTTCCGCACAAAGGCAGCTACAAGGCATTTTCTTTCAAGCCTGCCCCTCATCGGAAAGCCGATGGTCGGATTTATCACCAAGGTAAAAAAGGGGCTCAAGGATCTCCTTTACGGTTCCAACTATTTTGAAAACCTCGGCCTTTACTATCTGGGACCTATCGACGGTAACGACAGGAATGCTGTAGAGACGATGCTGCGTGAAGCAAAAAAATTCGACGAGAGCGTTGTTCTCCACGTCAAAACAAAAAAAGGAAAGGGATATGAGCCGGCGGAAAAAAATCCGGGCGTGTATCATTCCGTTGCGCCGCGCGGCGCCGTGCCTGGCGGAGGTTTTTCGAAGGTGTTCGGAAATGCCATCGTCAGGGAAGCGACGGCAGACGGAAAAATATGCGCTATCACTGCTGCAATGAGCAGCGGAACGGGGCTCGACACCTTTCGCAAGCTGTTCCCGGAGCGTTTTTTTGATGTTGGAATTGCCGAGGAGCACGCAGTGACGTTTGCCGCAGGTCTTGCGGCAGGCGGCATGAAGCCTGTTGCGGCTATATATTCGACGTTCATACAGCGCGCATACGATAACATTCTTCACGATGTGGCGCTCCAGTCGCTGCCGGTCGTGCTTTGCATCGATCGTGCCGGGTTGTCTGTGGGCGACGGTGCAACGCATCACGGGATATTTGACGTGTCGTTTCTATCGGCTATCCCGGGGATCACGATATACACGCCCGCAACGTATGCCGGGCTCGAGATGTCGCTTCGCACGGCGCTTGCGCTAGGCGCACCCGCGGCTGTGAGGTATCCGAATGCGGTCGAGGATGACAGGGTAAAGAGGCGTTTCTATGCCGAAGACACACCTGATGACGTGCCGGGGGTACGTTACGATCTCTCGGCGACGGATGCACCGAGAGCGGTGATTGCCGTTCACGGCAGGATGGCGTCCGAGGCGATAGAAATATCCGATGCGCTCGCAGCGCGCGGCATCGGTTGCGGTATTTTGCTTTGCGAGTACATAAAACCGTATGAGCAGCTTGCCGGTGAGATCGAAAAAATGCTTCCCGAATGCACAGAGCTTTTTGTCTGCCTTGAAGAGGAGATACGCTCGGGCGGTTTCGGCATGAACCTCTGCGATGTGCTTGAGCGCCGCGGAGCGTTTGAAAAAATGAAAAAGCTTATAATTGCCACCGACGATACATTTGCCGTGCCTGATGCCGGGCAGACGGTCTACGAAGCTGCCGGAGTTGACACAGCATCGGCGATCGCGAAAATATCCGAAGCGTTGAAAGCATAACATACCCGACGGTAAACATCAAACGGGCTGCCTCTTTTTGAGGCAGCCCGTTTGATGTTTGCTATTGTCAGATTTCGTTTCTGTGCTTTTCGATGTCGCGCCTGATGAAGTCCTTCACATTTTTGACCCATGCGGCAAAGTTATCGAAAATGCTTCTTATTACCCTGTTGACCGAGAATGCGAGGAGCGCAAGCGCAGTCAGAATCAGCGCCGCGCCGAGATCGAGCGGCACGAGGTTGAACCATGTCGGTATCACGCTTACGGCGACAACGAACAGCGCGCCCATTGAAACGAACAGCGCTTTATGAAGAAGGTTCAGGGGCTTGCAAACGGTGTACAGCATCATGTACGCCACGAACGAATAAATGTAGAATGCCACGGTCGAGCGCAGATCGGCAGCAATATCGAATGCAGCAGAGAAGAGCAGTGACCAGCCGACAAGTATCACCGCAGTCAATGCGGCGGGAAAAGCTCTGAAAAGTACATTGCGCAGGAATTTTCCCTTTACCATCTCGGTGTTCGGTTCAAGCGCAAGGAAGAACGACGGTATACCTATCATGAGTCCGGAGACGAGCGAGAGCTGCGCCGGTTTGAAGGGGTATACGGCGGTCGTTATCAGCGTGAGCAGCGTGAGAATGAACGAGAAGATATTTTTGACAAGGAACAGCGAGGCGGAACGCTCGATATTGTTTATGACACGTCTGCCCTCTGCGACCACAGCGGGCATCGAGGCAAAGTTTGAATCGAGCAGAACAAGATCGGACACATTTGCGGCGGCATCGCTGCCGGAAGCCATTGCAATGCTGCAATCCGCATTTTTCAGCGCAAGCACATCGTTTACGCCGTCTCCGGTCATTGCGACGGTGTGCCCCGCTTTTTTGAGAGCCAGAATGAAGAGACGCTTCTGCTCGGGCGTTACCCTGCCGAAAACGTTGTATTCCAGTATGCCCTTGTAGATTTTTTCTTTTGTGTCGAGGATGGTGGCGTCAACATACTTATCCGAATCGGGTATGCCCGCCTCCCGTGCGGCTTTTGATACCGTGACCGGATTGTCTCCCGATATGACCTTTATCGCTACGCCCTGACGTGCGAAATAGCCGAAGGTCTCACGCGCTTCGGGCCTTACGCGGTTTTCGAGCGTGATAAGTGCCATGGGTATCACGATGCCGTCAAGCGAACCGCCCGCGAAAATATCCTCCGGAGTGCCCGGGGCGTATCTGTATTCGGCGAAAAGCAGCACGCGTTCACCGACCGACGAATGTGCTTCCGTTATGTCTTGCAGCTCATTGTAGCCGTCTCGAAGCAAAAATTCCGGTGCGCCGAGGACATATGCGCCGTCGCGAAACGCAGCCGCGCTGTATTTTGTTTCGGATGAAAAGCTTTTTACGGCATATGCGCGACGAAAATCTTTTTTGTCGTCAAAATATTCCGTGAGCGAGCGCATTGTTGCGTTGTCTGCCGTCATATTGAGCACAAGATCGCGTATCGTGCGTGCGCATTCCGCACGCGCAGCGGGAGTGTCCGAATCGAGCGGTATTATGTCCTTGATGTGCATCACCGGTTCTGTTACGGTGCCCGTTTTGTCAACGCATATCACGGCCACCCTTGCGAGCGTTTCTATGCATTTCATGTCGTGGACCAGTGTTTTCTTTTTTGCCAGCCTCATAACGCTGACGGCAAGGGCAATGCTCGTGAGAAGATAAAGTCCCTCGGGGATCATTCCGATAACGGACGCGGCGGTGCTTTCGATATTTTCCTTTATAGGCATGCCCTGCACGTTACGCTGATTGATGAACATGAGCACGGAAAAGGGAATTATGATGATGCCTATCACCTTTATCAGCAGCGTCAGCGATTTCATCATGCCAGGCTGCTGCTTTTTCTTTATTTTCTTGGCATCGAGCGTGAGCTTTGAGGCAAAGGAATCGCGTCCGACTCTTTCAAGCCTTGCACGGCAGCGCCCTGAGACCACAAAGCTGCCCGAGAGCAGAGGAGCGCCTGCTTTCTTGGCAATCTCGTCCGATTCTCCTGTGACAAGAGCCTCGTTTACCGTTACATTTCCGCTGCATACAACGGCGTCGGCACATATCTGGTTGCCTGCTTCGAATATCACGATATCGTCAAGCACGAGCTCCTCACTGCCGACGCAGCTTTCCTTGCCGTCGCGTATGACCTTTGTGAGAGGAGCTGACACGAGCGAAAGTTTTTCAAGCGTTTTTTTGGCGCGTATCTCCTGTATTGTCCCGATAATGGTGTTTACGAAAACAACGACGAGAAACGTGAGGTTGTTGTATGAGCCTTCGACAAGCAGTATGCCCGCAAGGATGAAGAAGATCAGGTTGAAGTATGTGAAAATGTTTGTGAGAATGATCTTCGGTATGGTTTTTGTGGTGTTGCCTACGTCGATGTTCGAAAGACCGTCAAGCGTGCGTTCTTCGACCTGTGCGGCGCTGAGACCGTATTCGGGAGAAGGAAAGTATCGCTTGGCGTTTTTCTGATCGGTTATTTTGATCTTATGCTTTTCGGCTCTGTTTGCGGTCGCGGATTTATTTTCAGAGCCGCTTTCGGGATTTCTCTGCATTATTCTGCCTTTCGTCATTTTTCGCTGAAAAGCGCGTGTGATCTTGCGGAAAGCACTGTCACCGACAGTATACGCGTTCATTATACCACACGGTGATGTGAAATGTAAAGAGAAATTGTAAAATTCTATTTTCGAGTTGCTTTCGCGCTGCAAAAAAGATCGGATCGGCGTGCGCCGATCCGGTTCTTATAAAATATCAAAACAGTTTTTTTATCGTGCCGAGCAGACCTCTTCCTACCTGTCTGCCGATCTCGCGTCCGATGCTGCTCATTGCGGAGTCGGCGGCTTTGGAGAGCGAGGATTTTTTACGCGTTGAGGTCTTGCGGGACCTCTCCTTTTCCTTTGCAGCTCGTTCCTTTTCTTTGGCTTTTGCTGCCTTTTCTTTTTCCTCGGCAAGCTCACGCGCTTCTTTTTCTGCGCGTTCGGCTTCCTCTTGTTTTTCGGCGTTGATTATCTCGTACGCCGACTCGTTGTCTACCGATACTTCATACTTGCCGAACATATCGTCGGCGTGTATTTCGGCTTTGCGGCGTGCATCGTCGATCGCGCCCATTGCGGATTGCGGCGGAAGTATCGTTGCACGCTCGACAACGGAAGGTCTGCCTTTTTCGTCAAGAAAGCTCACAAGTGCTTCGCCGGTTCCGAGCTCGGTCAGCACCTCCTCTGTGTCGAATTTCGGATTTATACGGAAGGACTGCGCCGCTGCGCGTATAGCCTTTTGCTCGGCGGGAGTGTATGCGCGCAGCGCGTGCTGCACACGGTTGCCGAGCTGTGCGAGTATCGGGTCGGGGATGTCGGACGGCTGCTGCGTAATAAAGTAAATCCCGACGCCCTTGGAGCGTATGAGCTTGACGACCTGCTCGACCTTGTCGCGCAGTGCCTTGGGAGCGCCGTTGAAGAGCAGGTGCGCCTCGTCAAAGAAGAATACGAGCTTCGGTTTTTCAAGATCACCGGCTTCGGGCAGCTCCTCGAACAGTTCCGCAAGCAGCCAGAGCATGAAGGTGGAGTAAAGCAGCGGTGACTGGTAGAGTTTTGCACAGTGGAATATATTGATAAAACCGCGTCCGTCCGTGTCGGTCTGCATCCAGTCCTCAAGCTTTATGTCCGGCTCGCCGAAAAAGAGCGTTCCGCCCGCATCCTCAAGCTGAAGCAGAGCGCGCTGTATCGCACCAGCAGACTGACGCGATATATTGCCGTATTTGTTCAGCAGTTCAGAGGCATGATCGGCGACATACGCGACCATCGAACGCAGATCCTTGAGATCAATGAGCAGCCAGCCTTTATCGTCGGCAACGCGGAAGACGATCGAGAGCACGCCTGCCTGAACGTCGGTGAGTCCGAGAAGACGGGCGAGCAGTGTTGAGCCCATTTCGCTGACGGTAGTGCGCACAGGATGACCGCCCTCTCCGTAAACGTCCCAAAATCTCACGGGATAGCTTTTCAGTGTGAAATCCGCGGGGTCTATGCCCATACCGTTAAGGCGCTTTTCGATCGCGGGATTCATCGTTCCGGCTTTTACGCAGCCGCCGAGGTCGCCTTTTACGTCGGCGAGAAATACGGGAACGCCGATATCGGAGAATGATTCCGCCATTACCTTGAGCGTTATTGTTTTTCCTGTTCCCGTCGCGCCCGCAATGAGGCCGTGGCGGTTTGCCATATTGGGTAGTATTGCCGCATCGGTGTCGCCTCTGCCTATCAGAAGCTTTCCGTCTTTGAGCATTCCGATTCACCTCCGGTGAAATAATTGCGTTATGCGATAATTATAACAGTACAATGCCGAAAAGTCAATGAAATTATAAAAATACGTGCAGATATGGACACGGACGTTTTTTTGTAGTATAATATGCGTGTCAAAAACCAGTGGAGGAAGTGTCATTATGCTTATAACCGTCGATTGCGGAACGACCAATATGCGTCTGCGTCTTTATCGCAGTGACGCGGACTGCAATATTATTTCAGCCCCGCTTGATGAAACAAAATATAAGACAGGAGTGCGCGACGCCGTGCGTGTGCATTCTGATAATGTACTGAAGGAGACGCTCGCGCTCGGGATACGCGAGATACTTGAGCGCAACTCGCTTACCGAAAGTGATATTGAGGCAGTAGTGTGCTCGGGCACGCTTTCGTCGCACGTCGGGATATATCATATCCACCATGTGGTGATGCCGACGGCACTCTGCGATACCGCCGCACATTCCGAGCTTGTCAGAATGCCGGAGGTCTGCGGAATACCGATACTTTTCATTCCCGGAGTAAAGGGTACGGGTGACATCATGCACACCGAGGTGATGAGCGGTGAGGAGTGCGAGCTTTACGGTATCGCTGACAGGATGGGCATTGACGGTGCATTCACGCTGCTTCTGCCCGGTTCGTACAACAAGATAATAAGCGTGAACGGAAACGGTGAGATAGAGTTGATCTGCTCGTCCATCAGCGGTGAGCTGACTGCCGCAGTATCGGAAAACACTCTTTTGCGGCGTGCGGTGCCGTCGCCCGTTATCCGCGTCATTATACCCGAAATGCTCAAATGGGGTGCTGAATTTGCTTCCGAGTGGGGGCTGTCGCCTGCAATGTCAAAGGTTTGGGTGCTTCAAAGACTCGGTAAAGACCAGGACGAGGCGGGTAACTTCCTCATGGGAGCGATACTTGAAGGCGATATGAGACTCATGTCCGCACTGCCGAAGGATCAGCCGGTATACGTCGGCGGTTCGTCTCCGCTGCGAGAGCTTTTTCTTGAAATGCTCGATATCTACGGCATAAAAGCCACGGGAGTCGATCCCGAAGTCGCACGCATTGCTCCGAACATAGGCGCCGTAAAGGTCTACCGTGAATACAAAAAGCAGCATGGGCTTATATGAACGCCGTATACATAAGCACCGCCGCGCTAAATGCGCGGCGGTGCTTATGTATACGGATTTATTTCTTCATTGCGGCAAGAATGTCCTCAAGCAGCTTTTCCTGATTGAGCAGCGACTCGCGGAGCTTCTTGTTTTGGGCTGCCGCAGCTTCGTCGGCGGCTTTCTTTTCAGCCTCTGCCTTTTCGGCTGCCGCTTTGTCCGCAGTTTCCTTTTCGGCTATCTGACGTGCGTGCAGCGCGTTTTCGGCAGTGGATATGGAGCGGACGATAAGGAAGATGACCATTGCGATGATGAGAAAATCAATGATCGTTTGTAGCCATGTTCCCCAAAGGATCGCGACCTCGGGGGTCAGGACTGTAACGCCGTCATCAGCCATGACCGCGGGAGATATGACCGTCTTGATCGTGTCAAGGCTGCCTTCTTTCATGAATATGCCGATAAACGGGTTGATGATGTAGGAGACAAGACCGGAAACAATCTTGTTGAACGCGCCGCCGACTACAACGGCGACCGCAAGGTCAAGCACGTTGCCGCGCATGATGAATTTGCGAAAATCCGACCAAAAGGTGGATTTTTTCTTTTCTTTCTTTGCCATGTGGACCTCCAAAGTAAATTATAAGGATTTCAACGTTTAAATTATATTCAAATATTCGCGCCGTGTCAAGAGTTTATCCGCTTTTTGTCGCTGTATATTGTTTACTCTGCCGTACGGCGGATGTGTGTGACGAAATTACGGCTCGGATGTTTTTTATGTTACCGGACGTCGTTCTTGCATGCGGAGGTAATATTTACGCTGCCGGAGGTCGTTTTTGCCTCTATTTTCAGCGCTCCGTCTCCGCAGACGTAGTGCGAATCGGTGACTTTTACGGCAAAATCGGTAGAAAGGCTTCCGCTGACCGTTTTGAGCCGAGCGTCAAACCCGACATCGTACGGAAGATCGAGCTTCAATGAGGCGGATATCGAATCAAATTCGAGCTTCTCGGGGGCATTTGCGCAGCCGACGTTTGCATTGCCGCTTGTCGTGTTTATGTCGATCTCGGTCGCATCCTCGGCAGTCAGACCGACCGTGCCGGAGACGGAGTCGATATCGATCTTATCTGTTTTGTCCGGAAGTCCGCAGGAGAGACTGCCCGAGACAGTATTCGCAGAGAATATCTTGCAGGTTATGCCGGGGCAGGAGAGACTTCCGGATACCGTTTTGTAAACAAACTTTTCGGCGTCGAGCTTGTATGCATCGACATTGGACGAAACTGTCGAGATCTTTATTTCATCGAAGTGTGCGCCTGCGGGAAGCTTTACCGTCAGCTTTTTGCCGCTGCGGTCAAGGCGAAAGCGCCCTGATGCCGCATAGCGGATGAAGAGTGTTTCGCCGTCAAAATAGTAGTGCATACGGGTATCGTCGGTAAGCTCTGCATCGGATGTCTCGGAAAGCTCCGCGCTGCCTGTCGTGCTGTCGGAAAATTCAACGCTTCCCGCGACCCATGAGATAAACAGCTTTTTTATGCTGCCGTCCACTGTCACGGTACCGTCCGCTGTCTTGTATTTCGAAGCGTTTTCGTATTTTTCGGAGTAATCGTAATCGTCGCTGCCGCCGTTATTGTTTATTACGATGCAGCCGGGCATGAGTGCTGCTGCCGCAAGTGCGAGAATCAGCGCCGTCAATCTAAAAATATAATTCTTCATTGTCGTGTTTCCTTTCATGCCGCAAAAGCGGCTTTTTCAGTAATTGAATTCCGCTTCGTGTTCGCGGAAAAAGTCGTACCACAGTCTCACGCTGCTCACATCCGTCCAACGGCATACGCCTGCCGGGGACATATCGAGATCGTACACGAGGGCATCCTTCATGGCAAGCAGAAAAGGTGAGTGGGTCGAAATTATGAACTGACAGCCGTAAAACCGTGCCGAGTCGGTTATAAAGTCCGCAAGCTTTTTCTGAAGCACGGCAGAAAGGCTGTTCTCGGGCTCGTCAAGCAGATAAAGCGCGTTCTCGCGTATTTCCTGTGTGAAATATGAAAATCCGCTTTCCCCGTTTGAATGTGTGGTGAGATTTTTCGGCAGCGAGCGGCTGACATACTGCGATTTTGTCATTTTGCGCGCGTCGTTGCGGCGTTTAAGCTCGTCGTAGTCATCAAGCGAGGAAAGACGGTAGCCGAGACTGAATTCATTTCCGTCGCGGTATTCGTCAAAAAGCTCCTCGCGCCTGCGGTCCACTCCTGTATTTATCGCGCGGATGTCAAGAAGAAAATCAAACACGTCGTCGCTCGTGATTATACGACTGCCGGAGGGAAGACGCATACCGAAAGTCAGCTCGGCAGAGCACAGTTTGAGATAATCCTCATAGTACGGGGTGTAATTGAACGGTGCACGCCGGGTGACTCCGAGCTTTTCCGCCATTATATTGAGCAGTGTCGATTTGCCGCAGCCGTTGCCGCCGCATATGATCGTTATGTTTTCAAACCGGATCGTGCGCAGCTTTTTCTGAGGGAATATATTGAACGGGTAGATGCTGTTCGAATAGCACTGCATGTCCGCCTTTGTGGGCTTGCGCTCGAGGATGTAATCCTCCTCCTGCTTGAACGATGCTACGCTGAAGCTGTCTATATACTTCAATCGATCTGCCTCCTTTGTCCGATTTGCTTTTTTCTATCCAATTATAGCATTCGGTGGTGCTGTTTGTCAATGCCGCATGCCGTATTGCGTAAAAAAACGAAATAAAAATAAAAATTCCTGTTGACAGTGTGGGAGGTTCGTGGTATACTATGTAAAGTGATTTGCTTTACACCGCCGTTGGGCAGACGTGAAAGGGTCTTTGCAATGTTCGAAAAGAATCTGGAGCTTGGATATCTGCTTGATTTTTACGGTGAGCTTCTGAGCGATCACCGCCGCGAGGCGATGAATTACTATTACAATGACGATATGTCTCTTGCCGAGATAGCCGAGGTCCTCGGGATCACACGGCAGGGCGTGCGCGATCTGATAAAAAAGGCGGGTGACGAGCTCACGTTCTATGAGGAAAAGCTGGGGCTTGCGAGACGTTTCCGTGAGGTCGAGGCTTATGCGGATGAGGCGCGTGCGCTGATAGGCAAGGGAGAGGACGAGCGGCTTGCTGCCGCCATAGAGAAGATAATCGGAACGGTAAGTTGAAGTTCCGGGTCACAGAAGGAGGTAATGATTGGTGTTTGCGAGCCTGAGTGAAAAGCTTTCGCAAGCTTTTAAAAAGTTCAAAAGCAAAGGCAAACTGACCGAGGCGGACGTCCGCGCGGGTATGCGCGAGGTCAAGATGGCTCTGCTTGAAGCGGACGTGAACTTTAAGGTCGTTAAGGAATTTACCAAAAAAGTCACCGAACGCGCGGTCGGCGAAGAAGTGCTTGAGTCGCTTCTGCCCGCGCAGCAGATAATAAAGATAGTAAACGAGGAACTCACCGCGCTCATGGGCGGGACGCAGTCAAAGCTGACGATATCGTCGAATCCGCCGACGGTCATAATGATGGTGGGACTTCAGGGCGCCGGTAAGACCACGCATGCGGCAAAGCTTGCCGCGATGTACAAGAAGCAGGGCAAGCGTCCGCTCCTTGTGGCTTGCGACGTGTACCGTCCGGCGGCGATAAAGCAGCTTCAGATCCTCGGAGAACAGATAGATGTTCCCGTGTATTCGGAAGGTACGGACGTGTCGCCTGTGACGATAGCCAAAAACGGTCTTGCATATGCGAAAAAGAATTTCTGCGACATGGTGTTCATCGATACCGCGGGACGTCTGCATATCGATGAGGCGCTCATGGGCGAGCTCCAGTCGATAAAAGCGGAGACATCCCCGACCGAGATATTGCTCACCGTTGATGCAATGATAGGTCAGGATGCGGTAAACGTCGCCGAGAAGTTCAACGAAATGCTTGATATCACCGGCGTTATTCTCACCAAACTTGACGGCGATACGCGCGGCGGCGCGGCGCTTTCGGTAAGATATGTGACAGGAAAGCCGATAAAGTTTATCGGTGTCGGTGAAAAGATAGATGCCATCGAACCGTTTTATCCCGACCGCATGGCAAGCCGCATACTCGGTATGGGAGATGTGCTGACGCTCATAGACAAGGCGCAGGCGGCTTATGACGAAAAACAGGCGGCGGAGCTTGAAAAGAAGATCCGCGAGCAGAGCTTCACCCTTGACGATTATCTTGACCAGTTTGCCCAGATAAAGAACATGGGTTCTATGGAGCAGATACTAGGTATGATGCCGGGCGTCAACGCGTCGGCGCTCAAGGATGCGAAGATAGATGAAAAGGTGGTGGCGCGCACAGAGGCGATAATAAAGTCGATGACGCCGCGCGAACGTGCTAAACCCGAAATACTCAATTATTCGCGCCGCAGGCGCATTGCGGCAGGCAGCGGGACCACGATCGAAGAGGTCAACCGCCTTCTGAAGCAATTCGAGCAAACCAAAAAACTGATGAAGCAGTTTTCGTCCGCAGGCAAGTTTAAGGGCGGGCGCATGAAAAAAGGTATGAAATTCCCGTTTTAGGATTTCAAAAATAAATAATACAAACATTTTCGGAGGAAAAAACAATGGTTAAAATGAGACTCAGAAGAATGGGCGCAAAGAAGCAGCCCTTTTATCGCGTTATCGTCGCTGACGAGCGTTCACCCCGCAACGGCAGATTTATCGAGGAGCTTGGCTATTACAATCCCCTTACCGAGCCTGCGACCATCAAGATCGACGCGGACAAGGCCAAGGAATGGATAAAGAACGGCGCACAGCCCACCGAAACCGTCAAGGTCCTGCTTAAAAAGGCCGGTATCGTTGACTGATCCGCGGTGATCGTAAATGGAACTCGAAAAGATCGTAGCCGACATGGCGAAAGCCATTGTCGATACGCCGGATGAGGTCAAGGTGACCCGTACCGATAATGAAAACGACGGAAGCATTGAGCTTTTGCTCACCGTCGCGCCCGATGAAACGGGAATGGTTATCGGTAAGCACGGTAAGATAGCCAAGGCTATACGCACCGTGGTCAAGGCGGCATCGGCCGGATCCGGCAAAAAGGTGACCGTCGAGATCAAATGATCAATTCCGCACGGCGGAAATTTCACCGAGGTATCAGCATACATGACACGGGACGAAATATTTCTTCTGCTTGAAAAAAATCAAATAAGTATGCGTCCCGATGACGGCGCAGCCATTGATGCCATTGAAAAATACATCAATGGCGACGCTGCGGAATTGCCGGATGCTGATGAGGAGCTCGCAAAACTTGATTCTTCTATCGACAACGCTGCCGACGCCGCGGAGAAGGTCTACCGCGATGCGTCCGCGACCGCCAAAGAGGCGGAGCGGACGCTGAGAGGATTGCTCGACGATTGGAATTCGCACGCCGTGCTCCGCGATTTTGCTTTTGCGTTTTCGGCGGAGGAAAGGCGATATGTAGTAAATTCCTTTTCGGATGCCTGTCAGAGGCTGCGTGGTATCATGTCGGAAATGTCCGCGCTTTCGGGCAGAGCGGGAGAGGCTGCATCCATGCTGCGCGGCTGTGCCGCCGATGCGTCGCTTCTTGCCGCCGAGCTCAGATATGCTGCGATCGCCGCGCGCATTCTCGGCAACTTCACGCTTGAATCGGAACGGCAGACGCTTTCGGATGAAACGCGCAGCCGCGCAGCGGCTGCGGAGAAGCTTGCCGCGGAGATACTCAGGGTGATACGCGCGCTTTCAACGTCGATGTCATCTGTTTCAGCAGCCATTCCGGTGGCAGCGTCGGCACTGCATATTGACGATGAAGGCGGCGCGTCTGCAGATGCGTCAAGAATGATATCGCCGCAGCGTGCTGCGGCGGCTCTTTCAAACGCAGTCAGCGCAATATCCGCGGCGGGATTTGACCGTCGCTGATCAAAGTTAAACATAACCGGGTGCAAAATATTCACCGGATCTGCCGATGAATATTGATTTGCACCCGGTTATGTTGTATAATAAGCGTAGATCGATCGAATTTTCACGTTCGGAGGTGTTGCAAATGCACAAATATCTTATGGCTCTTGATCAGGGAACAACAAGCTCACGGTCAATAGTTTTTGATCTTTCCGGCAGAATAGTCGCGTCCGCCCAGAATGAGTTCCCGCAGATATTCCCGCGGGACGGATGGGTCGAACACGATCCCGAGGATATATGGAACACGCAGCTTGCCGTTGCGCGCGAGGCTATGAAAAAAGCGGGAGCCGAAGCTGCCGACTTTTACGGCATAGGAATAACCAATCAGCGCGAAACAACGATAGTGTGGGACCGCGTCACCGGTAAACCGGTATACAATGCTATCGTATGGCAGTGCCGCCGCACCGCCGAATACTGTGATTACATAAAGAGCGGTGAGCTGTGTGAGGATATAAGGCAGCGCACGGGATTGCTTATTGATGCATATTTTTCGGCGACAAAGTTGAAATGGATACTTGACAATGTTCAGGGAACACGCGACAAAGCCGAACGCGGCGAGCTTTGCTTCGGGACGGTCGACAGTTGGCTGATATTCAATCTCACCGGCGGTAAGGTACACGCGACAGATTATTCAAACGCGTCACGCACCATGCTTTTCAATATCAACACGCTCGAATGGGATGATACGCTGCTCCGTCTCTTCGACATTCCGCGCGCGATGCTTCCCGAGGTGCGTCCTTCCTCCGGGATATTCGGAGAAACGGTGCCCGGGCTGTTCGGAGCGCCGATCCCCGTTGCCGGTGTGGCGGGAGATCAGCAGGCGGCGCTGTTCGGTCAGTGCTGTTTTGAAGCTGGCGGTGTCAAAAATACATACGGCACGGGTGGTTTCATGCTGATGAATACAGGCGATCGCCCTGTCATGTCGCAGAACGGACTTCTGACCACTATAGCGTGGGGGCTTGGTGATTCACCGGTGACATATGCGCTCGAAGGCTCGGTATTTATATGCGGGGCCGCCGTTCAGTGGCTGCGCGACGGTCTCGGCATCGTATCGAAGGCATCGGAGACTGAGGCGGTCGCCCGCACGGTCGCCGACAGCGGCGGAGTATGGTTCATTCCGGCTTTTGTCGGACTCGGCGCACCGTATTGGGATCCGTATGCGCGCGGTGCACTGCTCGGCATTACGCGCGGCACGACACGTGCGCATATTGTGAGAGCCGTAATTGAATCAATGGCATATCAGACTGCCGATGTGCTTGAACTTATGGAGTGCGAGGCAAAGGCGGGTGTGACGTCGCTCAAGGTCGACGGCGGTGCATCGGCAAACAACCTGCTGCTGGAGATACAGGCCGATCTGCTCGGAAAACCGATAATCAGACCGCGGTGCATCGAAACGACCGCTCTCGGTGCGGCAAATCTTGCCGGGCTTGCCACTGGCGCATTTTCTTCCACTGCCGACATTGCGGCATCGTGGAAGCCCGACCACTTCTTTGAACCGCATATCGACGCCGAAGAGCGTGCTGCGCATCTTGCGGGTTGGCGGCGTGCCGTGGGACGTGTTCTTACAAAATGAATCAAAGATCAGAGAGAAGGTGACACGAATGCACAGATTCTTCGCATGGTTCGGCTTGCCGGGAAAGCTTGTACTTACAGCTCTTATCAGTCTTACAGCGATCGTTCTTGCTGTCATCGATCCGACACCGACACGCATCATCTGCATTCCGGCGATGCTTCTCTCATCGCTCGGCGACATTATTCTCATGAACTACAAACCGATAACAAAGCATCTTCCCGTCAAGGGCTTTATTGCTGGAGCCGTCGCATTCGCCGCGGCGCATGTCATATATTTTGCGGCATTCCTCTTTTCGGTCAAGGGCAGATATTTTAATGTCGGTGCAATATGCGGCATTGCGCTGTTTGTGCTTATTTCGGTATGTATGCCGCTCATATTTCCGCATGGGCGCGGTGAAAACAGAATGCTTTTTCTCGGTCTTTTATATTTGTTTTTCATAGCACTGAACTATATAACGGTTTACTCGTGCGCAGCGTCGCACGGTGGGATCTTCTGGGTTTCCGCTGTCGGAGTAACGTCGTTTTTGATATCCGATCTCTTTATTGCGGCGGATAAGATACTCGGCAGAAAGATAAAAAATTCCGATCTGTGGATATGGACTCTTTATCCGATAGGACAGTTGCTTTTGCTTATCGGCGCATAATGCGCGGTATAAAAGTACGTTTCCGAAAAATAATAATACCGGAGCTTTGCCTCCGGTATTATTATTTGCGAGGAACAGAAATGAATATAAGAAAATGTGCAATTATCGGCTGCGGTAACGTCGGAGCCACAACGGCTTATACGCTTATGCAAAGCGGGCTTTTCAGCGAGATGGTGCTGATAGACGTTGACAGCAAGCGTGCAGAAGGTGAGGCTGAGGATATAGCGCACGGTCTGCCGTTTCACACGCCGATGAAGATATATCAGGGCGAATACCGAGACATTGCAGACGCTGCACTCATAATCATCACAGCCGGTGCCGCCCAACGTCCTGGCGAGAGCAGAACGGAGCTTGTCCATAGAAACGAACGTATTTTTGCTTCGATCGTCGACAGCATAACCGCCGTCCGTGCCTCGGGAATACTTCTGGTCGTTACAAACCCCGTTGACGTGTTGACATACGTTACTCTGGTACGATCCGGATTTCCGCAAAACCGCGTTATAGGTTCCGGGACGGTACTTGACACGGCAAGACTGAAGCAGCTCGTCGGAGAACGTCTCGGGGTCGACAGCCGGAACGTTCACACGTTTATAATCGGTGAGCACGGCGACAGCGAAGTGGCTGTATTCAGCAGCGCCAATGTTTCCGGTGTTGATCTGTCGCTTTTCTGCCGGGAGTGCTGCGACGATTGCGATACCTCGGATCTCTCCGGCCTGTTTGAAGATGTGCGTGATGCCGCGTATCGCATTATCGACGCCAAGGGGGCGACATATTATGCGATCGCGGAAGCAGTGCGCAGGATCGCCGAGGCGATAGTGCGTGACGAGCATACCATTTTGCCGGTCTCGACGGTTGCCGACGGACATTACGGTATCGACGGAGTATGCTTGGGTCTTCCGTGCATTGTCGGTAGGAACGGCATAGAACGCGTGCTCGAGATCCCGCTCAACGGAGAAGAGGAAGGAAGGCTGCGGCGTTCCGCTGATTCGCTGAAGGAGATCATAGCCTCCCTCGGTCCGCAGTATTCAAAAGGACTGAGCGTCGGCGTCTGAATCATACCCGATGTTATCTTGAGTTGCGCAACCTGAAATAACATCGGGTATATTTTCTTTAAAACACTTGACGTTTCGGCTCTTTGAAAGTATAATATTACTATATTTTTTTGACCGCAGATGCGGTATGGAGATAAAAGATGAAACTTCTTGACATGACACCTGCCGAAAAGATCGCTTTTTTTATGACGAGACTTTACGATAACAAGCTCACTACTACCTCGGGCGGTAACCTGTCGATAATGGACAAGGACGGTACCCTGTGGATATCGCCTTCCGGTATTGACAAGGCTCATCTGACGCCGGAGGATATTATGTGGGTCACTCCCGACGGGGGGGTCCACGGCAAACATAAACCGTCCACCGAGTACCCCTTCCACCTTGCGACTCTGCGTTCGCGTCCAGATCTGCATGCGGTGCTTCACGCGCATCCCGCGGCACTCGTCGCGTACAGCCTTGAGCGCAGGCTGCCGGAAATGGACCTTATGCCCGGCGTTTCCGCTCTGTGCGGTAAGATCGCTATTGCAAAATACGCGCTGCCCGGCAGCCAAAAGCTCGGCGGATACATATCGTCGGAATTCACAAAGGGTTGCGATACCGTTCTGCTCGAAAACCACGGTGTTGTGCTCGGCGCCGACAGCCTTGAGCGTGCCTATATGATGTTTGAAGCACTTGATTTTGCCGCGCGCACCGGAGTTGCCGCATCAATGCTCGGCAAGGAGGGAAGAGTGCTTACTCACGAAGAACTTGCCGCCAAGATCGATCATGCTTACAGAAAGAGTTATGCAGCAGAGCTTGAACCTGCCGATTATTCGGACCTTCGAGCGGATGTAGCCGACAAATGCCGCCGCTGCTACAAAAACAAACTCTTTACCGCTGCAAACGGCATGTATGCGGCACGTGCCGGCAAGGGGTTCCTCATTACTCCCGACGACGAGGACCGCGGTCTGCTCACGCCCGAGGCACTCGTGTATATTGAGGGAGACAAGTGCGAAAAGGGCAAAAAACCATCGGTATGGGCACTGACCGTATCGCGCATATTCGATGAGCATCCCGAGATATGCAGTCTCTGCGCTGCCAGAAGCCCTTACATTATGGGCTTTGCCGTAACCGGCGCCGAGTTCAATTCACACATGATACCCGAGGGCTATATCTGCCTGCGCAACACGCTGCGCTTTCCTTACGGAACGCTTGAGAACTCGCCCGAGAAGGTCATCGGCGACATTTGCATGAAAACTCCTATCGTAATAATCGACAACGACTGTGTGCTCGTTGCCGGTACATCTCCGCTCAACGCCTATGACCGCCTTGAGGTCCTTGAATTCGGTGCGGAGTCTCTCTGCGATATCGCGGCAATGAAGGGAACCATCGTTCCGATAAGCGAAGCAGAAATAAAGGAAATAGAAGTTGCCTTCAATCTCTGATCTCTATCAAGAAAGGAAATGTCATGCAGCACCTTCCGAAGTTCGAAAAAGCCGACCTGCGGGTAATGACGGCGAATCTTCTTTTTGATGCGACAGCACCAGAACGCGAAAGCAAGATACTTGAGAATCTTGCATACTATCAGCCGGATATCATCGGATTTCAGGAAATAAACAGGTTTTACCGCGATAGCTTTATTCCGAAATTTGAGGCTATGGGGTATAAGTTCGTGACGGCACAGCCGGATCCCGAACATCGGCGTGAAAGTGAGCTGCGCTCACTTTCAAAAAAGTATCCCACACTCAATTATTTTCCGATAGCATACCGTGCCGACCGTTTTGAAGAGGTCGAGTCGTTGTTTCTCATGTATACCTCGACATACACGCAGACAAAGGGCATGACGGCAGCGGTGCTGCGCGATAAAACGAGCGGCAGACTTATAGGCCATATAAATACGCACGCGGCGCTGATACTCAGATCCTATGGTCTTGACGGAATGAGTGACAGAGTCGACGGGGCGGTGTGGCGTGCCGACAACGCACGGCAGATGCTTGAGGAAAAGCGCGCGATAAACGAAAAATACGGTGATATCCCTTTCTTCTTTACCGGTGATTTCAACGGCGGCGAAGAAGAGGAGTTTTACCGTGTTATAACAGAAAGCGGAATGCGAAATTCAAAATATGTCGCAAAGGTCGGCGCGTCCCTCGGACAGTTCACATATCACGCTGTCATAGGCGCGCTGCCGGACAACAAACGCACGCCGATAGACCATATTTTTGTGTCCACAGGTGTCGATGTATGGGTGCACAGCATTGAAACGCGGCGCGAAGTGCTTGAAGCCTCGGATCATTGCATGGTCTATGCCGATGTGAGCATCTGAGACGTGAAGAAACGCGGCTGACGCGCTTAAAGCGTGTCAGCCGCAGTACTTTATAATTTTTACGGACAAAATCAGTCCGAGACTAGCGTGTAGCCCGCGTCGGCGAGAAGCGATGCCGCACGGTCGTTGTCGGCAACGCGAATGGCGACATTTGCTCTGGAATCGCCACAGCCGACAAATGTGTACATATACTCAACGTTGATATTGTTGTTGTTGAGTACGCAAAGTGCTTTCATGAGTCCGCCCGGATCATCGGGGATCTCAATGCAGAGCACGTCGTTTGCCGATACCGTTTTGCCGGTCGAGCGTATAGCGGTGAACGCCCGCTCCGTGTCGCTTACGATAAGGCGCAGGATACCGTATTCGGGGGTCTCGGTGAGTGAGAGCGCCCGTATGTCTATTTTTTGGTCTGCGAGTACCTCTGTGATCTCAAGAAGCGTACCGCGGCGGTTTTCGATGAATACTGATAACTGTTTGACCGACATTTCTCTGCCTTTCCGTCACGTCGGAGAAATGCTTATGCTCCGACAGACATTTTGCGTATTTGACCTCATTTTCATTTTATTATATCATACGGAAAACGCTTTTGCAATATTTATTGCAATAAAAAATGAAATTTATCGCGCTTTGCAGAAATGACCTTGACAACTTGCAGATTTGATTATATAATTAATCATCTGAACCGTAAAGGAATCAAAAAAAATGAAAGCTGTAATTACCGTAACCGGACGCGACAGCGTCGGCATTATCGCACGGGTTGCGCAGGAATGCGCCGCCGACGGCGTTAATATCATTGATATCTCGCAGAGCGTTCTGCGTGAATACTTTGCAATGATAATGCTTGTTGATATCGACGGCATAAAGATCCCATTCGGAGAATTTGTCGATAAAATGAGGGATCTCGGCGATTCTGCAGGATTGCAGATATCCGCAATGCACGAAGATATTTTCAACACGATGCACCACATCTGACATTCCGGAGCTTGCAAAATGCTGAACGTAACCGATATCATCGAAACAATAAACATGATACACGAGGAGAACCTCGATATCAGGACCATAACGATGGGGATATCCCTCATCGACTGCGCAGGAGACGATATTGACCGCGTCTGTGAGCGCGTGTATGACAAGATCACGACGCGTGCGGGCAGGCTCTGCCGCGTCGGAGACGATATTGAAAAGGAATATGGCATTCCGATAGTCAACCGCCGTGTTTCGGTCACGCCAATATCTCTTATCGGCGGACGTTTTTCGTCAGAGGATTATGTAAAGATCGCAAAAACGCTTGACCGTGCCGCCGACGCGCTCGGCATAAACTTTATCGGAGGCTACGGTACGCTGGTGCAGAAGGGAAGCACCGAGGGCGAAAGACGGCTTATCGAGTCGATACCTTATGCGCTTTCGGAGACGGGCAAGGTCTGCTCGTCGGTGAATGTTGCCTCCACCAAAGCCGGCATCAATATGGAAGCCGTGCGCAAAACGGGCGAAATAATCAAAAAAACAGCTGAACTTACCGCCGATCGCGACTCGATAGGCTGTGCCAAACTGGTCGTGTTTGCCAATGTGCCCGAGGACAACCCCTTTATGGCAGGTGCGTTTCACGGTGTCAGCGAGCCCGAGGCTGTGATAAATGTAGGTGTATCCGGTCCCGGTGCTGTTGCATCTGCGATAGCCCGCGCGGGCGACTGTGACCTTTCGACGCTTGCCGAGACGGTGAAACGCACCGCGTTCAAAATAACGCGCGTGGGGCAGCTCGTGGCGGCCGAGGCGTCGAAAAGACTTGATGTGCCGTTCGGAATAGTTGACCTGTCGCTGGCTCCTACGCCGGCTGTTGGTGACTCCGTTGCGTATATACTTGAGGAAATGGGGCTCGAACAGTGCGGAGGCCCGGGTACTACCGCAGCGCTTGCGCTTCTCAACGATGCGGTGAAGAAGGGCGGCGTTATGGCATCATCGCATGTAGGCGGACTCTCCGGTGCGTTTATTCCCGTTTCAGAGGATGCGGGGATGATAGCGGCGGCGCGTTCGGGTGCTCTGAGCCTTGAAAAGCTCGAAGCCATGACCGCCGTTTGCTCGGTAGGTCTTGACATGATAGCTGTTCCGGGCGACACGAGTGCGGATGTTATCTGCGGGATCATTGCCGACGAGATATCTATCGGCGTTGCAAATACAAAAACCACTGCGGTCAGGGTCATCCCCGCGGTAGGAAAGAAGGTGGGTGACGAGGTCTCCTTCGGCGGTCTGCTCGGAACGGCGCCCGTAATGCCCGTAAACGACCGCTCACCGGCAAAATTTATTGCACGCGGCGGAAGGATCCCCGCGCCGATACACAGCCTTAAAAACTGATAGTCTGCTGCTTGAGATTGTTGTCTCACTACTTTATATAATAACCGATGAAATCAATTATTCGGCGCAAAACGCCGTGAAAGGCAGTTGTTTATGAAAAAAACCGTAATGAAAAAGTATGCACAGCTCATTGCCGTAACAGGCGCGAACGTGCAGAAGGGTCAGGAAGTGATGATCCATGCCTCGGTCGAGGTTGCGGAATTTGTGCGTATGGTGGCGGAGGAATGCTACCGCGCGGGTGCGAAGAAGGTCATTGTGGAGTGGAGCTATCAGCCGCTCGAAAAGATCGATTACCGCTATCGTTCGCTCAAAACGCTCTCTGCCATTGAAAAATGGGAGCTCGAACGCCTTGAACACCGTGTTGAGGCACTGCCGGCAATGATATACCTTGAGTCCGACGATCCGGACGGACTTGCTGGGGTGAATCAGCAGAAGATGGCAAAGGCGAGACAGGCAAGATATCCCTTTATAAAGCCATACCGCGATAAGATGGAAAACAGATATCAGTGGGTAATTGCCGCCGTACCGGGCGAAAAGTGGGCAAAGAAGATGTTCCCGGAGCTCTCGCGCAACCGTGCGGTCGAAAAACTTTGGGAAGCGATACTCTATACCGCACGCGCCGACGGCGAAGATCCGATCGCAGACTGGAAGACGCACAATGCCGACCTTGCCGAAAGAAGCAAGTATCTTAACGATCTCGGCATCGAGGAGCTTATATATCATTCGTCGAACGGGACCGACCTCCGTGTGGGGCTCATTCCTGATGTTGATTTTCTCGGTGGCGGAGAGACTTCTCTTGAGGGAGTTTATTATAATCCGAATATGCCGACGGAGGAGGTATTTACCTCTCCGATGCGCGGCAAGGCGGAGGGAACCGTCGTTGCGACACGCCCGCTCTCCTATCAGGGACAGCTCATTGAAAATTTCTCGATACGCTTTGAAAACGGCAAGGCAGTCGAGGTACACGCCGAAAAGAACGAAGAACTGCTTCGTCATATGATCGCAATGGACGAGGGCGCCGCATATCTCGGTGAGTGTGCACTCGTGCCTTATGATTCGCCCATTCAGAACTCCGGTCTTGTCTTTTACAACACACTGTTTGATGAAAATGCCTGCTGCCACCTTGCTCTCGGCATGGGATTTGTTGACTGCGTAAGAGATTATCATAAATACACCATCGAAGAGTGCCGTGCCAAGGGCATTAACGATTCGATGATACACGTTGACTTCATGATCGGCTCTCCCGATCTTGATATCACTGCTCTCACGCGCGACGGACGCAAGGTGCCGATATTCAAAAACGGCAACTGGGCGTTCTGATATGCAAGGGGCTGCCGCATCTTAAATGCGGCAGCCCCTGATTCTATTACATTTACATTCCGTACCATCTCTCGCCGATGCTGAGATCGACCGTGAGCGGCACCGAGAGCTTTACGGCGCCCTCCATTTCTTCCCGAAGGATCGCAGCGGCTCTGTCGGCATCCTTTTTTGACGCCTCGACGATAAGCTCGTCGTGTACCTGAAGTATCAGCTTTGCATCAAGCTCCTCGGCGGCTAGGCGGCGGCTGACTCCGAGCATGGCGATCTTCACTATGTCGGCAGCGCTGCCCTGTATCGGGCTGTTCATTGCCACACGCTCACCGAATTTGCGCTGCATGGCGTTGTGCCCGGAGATCTCAGGTATATATCTGCGTCTGCCGAACAGCGTTGTAACGTATCCCTTGGCGTGAGCCTCGGCAACTATGTCCTTAAGATATGCGGCAACATCCGGATATGATGCAAGGTAGCTCTGGATATATGCGCGCGCCTGTTTGACAGGTATGCCCAGGTCTCCCGCAAGGGAGAAATCTCCGATGCCGTAGACGATGCCGAAGTTGACAGCTTTTGCACGCTTGCGCAGCTCCGGCGTTACATCCTCGGGGGCGACACCGAAGACCGCTGCTGCGGTCGAGGTGTGAATGTCGGCTCCGTGCGTGAATGCCGAGATCATTGCGGCGTCGCCGGATATGTGCGCGAGCAGGCGCAGCTCGATCTGCGAATAGTCGGCGTCGATCAGCACGCGCCCCGGTGCGGCAATGAAGTATTTGCGCAGCTCACGCCCTTCATCGGTGCGTATCGGGATATTCTGAAGGTTCGGCTCGGCGGAGGAAAGTCTGCCCGTTGCCGTTCCGGTCTGCTTGAACTGGGTGTGTATGCGGCCGTTTTCATCAGCCACCTTGAGGAGACCGACGACATAAGTGCTGTAAAGCTTGGTCAGCTTGCGGTATTCGAGCACGTCGCGCACGATCTTGTAGTCGGGGGCGAGTTTTTCGAGTATATCCGCATTTGTGGAATAGCCGGTTTTGGTTTTCTTTCCGTATGGCAGTGAGAGGCGTTCGAAAAGCACCTCTCCGAGTTGCTTTGGCGAGTTTATATTGAATTCAACGCCGGCTTCATCGCAAATTTCCGCTGCAAGTGCGGTCGATTTTTCGGAAATCAGGTCACCGTATCCGGCGATCCCCGCGCGGTCGATGAGAAAGCCCGCTTCCTCCATGTCGGCGAGCACCGCGGCAAGCGGCATTTCGATGCCGGAAAACAGCCTCTCGGAATCCGACGCGCGCAGCTTTTCCTCAAGAACGGGTTTCAGGCGGAAGGCAAGCTCGGCGTCGCTGCCGGTCGTGTTGTCACCGAGATACTGCGCAGCGAGTGACCGAAGGTCAAAATTGCCCTGTGGATTCAGCACGTATGCCGCAAGCATTACGTCGAATTCCGCACCGCGCGCGTTATTTGTGTTCGGGTTCGAGATACGGTCAAGTCGCTCGTATATTGATTTGCAATCGTAACAGATATATCCGCGCGCGGCGTTTGCGGCGGCCGTTGTTTCGCTGTCTGCGGGGACGGTGCAGAGAAGTGTCCCGTCAAATGTGCGGAAGTCGGTGCCGTCAAACGAAAGTGCCACTGCCTTTTTATCGGATGAGCGCAGAGTATCAAAAAAGTCATCGCGGCTGCCCGAGACGGCTTGAGGAGCATCACATTTCGGTATGGAAGCGGGAGTTGCCTCCGGAATGTCGAGACGCGCGAGAAGTTTGGTGAACTCAAGACTGGTGAGGAGTGCGCGTATTTCTTCTGCGTGCGGTTTGCCGCCGTCGAGCTCGTCGAGCGCCGGAAGTCCCGGAACATTGCGGCAGATGCGCGCAAGTTCAAGCGAGAGGTATGCCGAATCTCTTCCGGCTTCAAGCTTTGCCGCGACCGACGGGGTAACTCCGCTGCCGGCAGTTGAATACCCGCCGTAAACACCGTCGAGAGAGCCGAACTGTGCTATCAGCTTGACAGCACCCTTTTCGCCGATGCCGGGAACGCCGGGTATGTTATCGGACGAATCGCCCATTATCGCTTTAACGTCAACAAAAACACTTGACGGTACTCCGTATTCTGCAAGAAATCTTGCCTCGTCAAAAAGTATATTTTCCTTGTTCGTAGCAAGCACGACCGATGTTTTGCCGCTTATGAGTTGAAGCGAATCGCGGTCTCCCGTGAAAATAAAGACGCGTGTATCTCCGTCAGCCTCACCCATTGCGGAAAGTGTGCCGAGAATGTCGTCTGCCTCATAGCCCTCTGTCTCTATCACGCTGAAGCCGAGTGCACGGCAGAGCTCGTGCGCGACGGGCAGCTGTTTTGCAAGTTCTTCGGGCATAGGCTTTCTTCCGGCTTTATAGCCGTCGTATTTCTTGTGACGGAATGTCGGTGCCTTGAGGTCGAACGCCACGGCGCATCTGTCGGGGGAAAGGTCGGAGAGCTGACGCATCAGCATATTTGCCATGCCGTAAAGCGCGTTGGTGGGAAAACCGTCGCGCGTCGTGAGCGGTCTTATACCGTAAAAAGCGCGGTTGAGAATGCTGTTGCCGTCTACGGCGAGAAGTGTTTTCATATCATACCCCCGATATGGTTCATTGTATTTAGTATACCACTAAATCCCGCCGCGGTCAAGTAAAATATTGTCTTGCAAGTTGCGCCCCGAAAGCAATTCACTATTGCAAAAAAGTATTCTATGTGGTATAATGTATTTGTAGAAAATTATATTACCGCACTGTCGGCAGCATAAAAGCGCCGTGGGCGGAAAAATACGGGAGGTGCAGTTTTATGTCAGAAAAAAGCTACCCTGTTATCACAATAGCGCGTCAGTACGGAAGCGGCGGACGTGAGATCGGTCAGCGACTTGCTGAGCTGCTCGGCATAAAATCTTATGACCGAGAGCTTATAACGATGGCGGCGCAAAAAAGCGGAATGTCCACCGAGGTCCTGCATCATGTTGATGAAAAGGCAACGAACAGTCTGCTTTATACACTCGCGCTCGGGTCGTCATACTACGGCGCGGCGTCGGTCGGAATGGATGTTCCGATAAATGACAAACTGTTCATTACCCAGTCTCAGATCATCCGCGACCTTGCAACCGAGGGACCGTGCATCATTATAGGTCGCTGCTCGGATTATGTGCTTCGCTCAAACCCTGCGCGTTTTTCGATATTTGTTTATGCTCCGCTTGAAGCGAGAATAAAGCATGTTATCGAAAGAGGCGCGGCATCGACCGAAAAGGAAGCGCGCGATCTTATTTCGCGCACAGACAAGCGCAGGATCAATTATTACAACTACTACACCGGGCGCAAATGGGGAAATCCCGATAACTACAATATGCTGATAGATAGCTCATTTCTCGGCATAGAGGGCACTGTCAAGGCAATAGCCGATGTTTACCGCGAAAAACGCGAGGCATTCTGATAGATCGACGGAGGAAAAACAAAATGAAGGCATTCAAAATACTTGCTGCGGCTGTATCGGCTGTTATGCTGATGTCACTGGCGTCATGCAGCGGAGGCAACGGCGGCAGCGCCGACAGCAGCACGGCGGACGGATCGGATGACACTGTTCAAACGACCGCTCCCGGAACGACCGCGGATAATGCGGGGACTACCGAAGCAACGGCTCCTGCGGAAACAACGGCGCCGGTGACCACCGCTGCTGACGAAACGACGGCGGGCACACCCGAACGCGCGACTGTTGAGGTCAAGTGGAATTTCGGGTATGTGGGCTCTGACAAAAATACTCAGGGCTACGTGAACAAGATCAAGCCCAAGGGCGGCTCGTACTCGTATACCGATGTTATCAACATCGCCAAGGCGGGAACAAAGATCAGCTTCACCGATGACAACACGAATTCCGGCGGTGATACGGGATTCGCGTCGGCAGCTGCATATGTTGTATCGTCGTGGAAGATGGAAAACGGTGAGTGGGTCGTTGACACGACGGGAGCAAACTATGTCGGCTCCGGAAATGGCAAAAGCGATATTGCGGCTCCCACGGCGGACGGTAAAGGCGTGGTCTACACGTATGTGACGTCGAAGGATGACGAAAACATCCGCCTTTGCTTCAGATCCGGTCAGTCGTCATCCTTTACACCCGAGCAGTTCCCCACGGTATATGTTGAGTTCACAGGTGAAAAGGGTACCGTGAGTGTATCCCAGAAGGAAAAAGAAGAGTTCGATAAATATATCGAAGCCGAAAAAGCCGCGATCAAGTACCCGGCGCTCAAAGGGCTGACCGTCAACTTCCTCGGAGACAGCTATTTTGCGGGCAACGGGCTTGACCAGAATTATGTCTGGCCTTCGCTTCTCGGTAAGATATACGAGATGAAATACACAAACTACGGCAAGAACGGCTCTACTGTCTCCGATTATGTGACGACAAACAATCCCATGGTCGTGCGCTACAAGCAGATGGCTGACAACAATCCCGACATCGTTGTTTTTGAAGGTGGCAAAAACGATTATAACAAGAAAACACCTATCGGTAACAATGACGATACCGGCACAAAGACATTCAAGGGCGCTCTCAACGTTATGATAGACGGTCTGCGTGCAAAATATCCTAATGCCGTCCTTATTTGCGTGACACCTTGGAAGGTGTCGGGAACGAACGGTATAGGAAAGACGGTATCCGATTATGCAGATGCAATGCGTGAGATATGCAAGCTGAAAAACGTTCCGTGCTTCAGCGCCGACGATCCCGCACTGTCCGGTGTTGATATGACAGATGCGGCGTTCCGCGCAAAATATTCGATGACAGCGACCGACGTCAGCCATCTCAATGCCACCGGGCACAGACTTGTGCTCCCGAAGTTTGAAAAGTTTATTGCCGATACATATTCGGCAGCTAAGACCAACTGATCAAAACAACGAAAGGAGGCTGAAACGCAGCCGCGTTTCAGCCTCACGGATATTCAAGTAATTAAGTATCAGATGATCCCTATCAGCTCATGCATATCTCTTACGGTATGCTCGCAATCGAAGCTGTCGTAAAAATGACCGTCGTCAAACAGGCACCCATGCATTCCGGCGTTGAGACCGGCAAGCACATCAATGTCGCGGTCACCGACCATAAGCGAACGGCTGCGATCAAGCGAGAAGCGTTCGCAAAGGTAGTTCAGCGCGTCGGGGGCGGGTTTGGCAGGGAAATGGAATGTGCTGTCGATAATGAATGTGAATTCATCGAGCAACCCCCACTTTTCGAGCAAAAGACGCGGAAAAACGTCAGAATGCGTGTAGAGAAAATTCTTTTTACCGTTTTGTGAGGCATATCTGAGCGCTTCAGCGGCACCCGGAACAGGTCCCTGTTCTGCAAGCGCCAGCCGGTGATAAATGTCGTACATCATTTTTTTTGCCTCGGCACGATCGGGAAAAGCGTAGTGCCTGAGCGCATGTCTCACGGATATTTTGAGGTTGGCAAGGATCGATTCATATGTATCCTCTTTCCCGTAATGCTCAAGCGTGAGCTTGAGCGCACGTGTGAAATACGGATATGAATCCGCGACTGTGCCGTCGAAATCGTAGATTATATTGTCGTACATTTACGTCAGATACCTCATTTGTTGTGTTTTTCTTTTTCCACGCGTTTTTTCTCGGCTTCCTCGGGCGTTTCGGCAATAAGAATGCGTGTCAGATGGAAGTTGCGGATCCCGAAATAATAGCCGAGCCAACCCGCGATAAGTCCGGGAATGATTATAATGAAGTAGGATATCCAATATGAGTTGGCGGCGTGTCCGCCGATCTTGATGAATGAGAGAATACCGGTATACATTCCTTCAAGCCATATTGCGACCATTGCGGTAATGCCGCCGAGTGTGGAGAAGAATTTTATATCGCTCAAAAGGTTTCCGAGAGTCACGAGGACGGCAAGCAAAAAGTTGGGGATCGCCGCCAAAAGCGACATATAAAGTCCGGCAAGGGGGCGGCGAGCGAGTCTGCCCGTTGCGATGGAGGGTATCTCCTTATACCCGATCTCCCATAGCGCCGAATAGTTCAGAAATACGTAAAACAGCACCGCAAAAATGCTCGTAACGAGCATCAGCGTGTAGTTTTTCGCCATGCCGCAGGCAATGGCGAGAACATTTCCGAGTATCGAGATCGCAAACTGATTGACGATCAGTTTGACGACCGTATACGAATATTTTTTAAAAAAACTCATAAATCAGACGATTCCTTTCCGAAATGCGGACGTCAACGTACGCCGCTGCGTATAATTATATATTTTATACCGCCGCTTTGCAATATCCGCGCCGGAAAGTTTACACTTTATCCAATAAAAAAGCGCACGTTGCGACCGTATGTGCCGTAAAATGATCGCAATATCGCAAACCCGAATTACCGAAAGAAAAGAGGTGAGCCGCCGATGTCAACACAGTACGATCCCGAGGAGTATTCGCAGATAATGCGTGAGTTTGCGGGATATAAGTTGGTCATACAAGGGCGGTCTCCCCGTACGGTAAACGAATATATGCTGGATCTGAGAACATTTTTCAGATTCCTTATCGCCAAACGGCAGGGAAATGTTCCGGAACCGCACAGCGAGGAGTTCATGTCGATCGATGTGCGCCGCGTTGATCTTGAATTTCTGAGGAGCATCACCACGACGGACATATACGATTTCCTTTTTTATACCGACCGTGAACGCGGCAACAAAAGCGCCGCGCGTGCGCGCAAGCTGGTAGCAATAAAGGGACTGTTCAAATACCTCACATCAAAGCGGCAGCTTCTTGACTATGATCCATCTGTAGCCATAGACGCGCCGAACAAACGTAAGTCATTGCCGAAGTTTTTGACGCTTGACGAATCGCGGCTTTTGCTTGAAACGGTAAGGACCGACACGTCGTCGGAATTCCGCAGACGTGATTTTGCGATAGTAACGCTGTTTCTCAACTGCGGTATGCGGCTTTCCGAGCTGTGCGGGATGAACCTTTCCGACCTTGACAGGTATCTCCGTTCCGCCCGCATCGTCGGGAAGGGAAACAAGGAACGTATCGTATATCTCAACGAAGCGTGCCGTGCCGCGCTTGGCGATTATATTGCCGAACGCACGGGCGGCGCCGTTAAGCCGAAAACCTCCGCAGACGAAAATGCACTTTTTCTGAGCCGTGTCGGAAGACGGATATGCCCGAAATCGGTAGAGTGTATGGTCGATAAGTACCTTGACCGTGCGGGACTCGGTTCAAAAAACTATTCGGTGCACAAGCTGAGGCACACTGCCGCAACGCTTATGTACCGTGAGGGCGGAGTAGATGTCCGTGTGCTTAAAGAAATATTGGGGCACGAGCAGCTCAATACCACCCAGATATACACTCACGTTGTTGACAGCGATGTTGAGCGAGCAATGGCAAAAAATCCGCTCGGGCGGGATGTGAACCGTGTTTCCGATGGCAACGAGACGGACAGGAATCAAAAAAACGAGGAGAATAGTTGAATCCGATGGATCTTAAAAATTTTTCTTTGATATATCCGGATGAGGCGACGCAGGAGCGGCATATGCGTTCTGAGGATCGCCCCGATATAAGTCAGTATGTTGTGGACGAGCTTGGCTTCGGAGACATCATGCAGTTGAAGAGCGGGTCTCTGCCGGAATTCTTTACTGTCGATCCGGCGGTCATTGCGTACCGCAACGAAACATTTTCCGACCTGCTTGAAAATCCAGGGCTTATCGATACGTTGAACTCAGTAATGCCGATACTGAACGATATACTTGAATTGCGTCGTCTTGAATCGGACAGCGGTGACACGACAGACTATCTTGCCAGCATAACCGAGATAGAGCTTTACATTTCAAGTGTTGACACGCTTAACGACGGTCTGAACGCGGTTTCGGATTCATTGCACGGCAGGGCGTTCCGCACTCTGTGTGACCGTATAAACGAGCTTGCCGAAAGCAATTATTACAGCGAGCTCAACGAAAAACTGTGTGAGCTTACAAAGCGGGTGCGTGAGATAAAGAGCGTTACGATAGGAGTGAACCTTGACGCGCAGCTTCGCCCGAAGGATGCTGGCGTGCTTTCGATCAACCCCGAGCAGTTCCGCTCGGGCGATGTTCTCGAAAAGATACTCCGTCTCAATTTCAAGGATGATGAGTACACCTGCATCGCAAAACTTGTTCCGTTTAATAAAAATCAGAACGACAACCAAAAGACGGCTCTGGCGATCGCCTTCAATGCGGCAATAAACGATGTTTACAGCTCGTCTCTCCGCTCGTGGAAAAAGATAGTCCAGCAGTACGTGCTTGAAAATACGGATTTTCTGCTTAATCTTATTCCCGAGATCGAATTTCTTGTAAAGGGCACTCGTATGCTTTCGAAACTCCGTGCAAAGGGTTGTCCCCTGTGCGTTCCCGAGATAGTCCCCGCTGCATACAGAGTCTACCGCGCCTATGGGCTTTACAACCCCGCGGTTGCGCTCAAGATAGACGATGAAGTTGTTCCGAACGATCTTGTTTTTGACGAGAACGCTACTATTTATGTCCTGTCGGGACCGAACCGAGGCGGCAAATCGGTAATAACATGCGCGCTCGGTATTTCTCAGGCAATGATGCAGCTGGGTATGTTTGTGCCCGCCGAATCTGCCGTTATGTCTCCCGTAGATGCGATATATACTCATTTTCCGACCGGAGCCGACGACACGATAGACAAGGGACGTCTCGGTGAGGAGTGTGCGCGTCTTGACGCGATAATAGAATCGGTTACCGACGAATCGCTCGTTCTGCTTGACGAATCGCTCTCATCGACCGGAGCCTACGAGGCATCGTACATAGCCGCCGAGGTTTTGGGCGGACTGGCGCTTATAGGCTGCCGTGTGCTGTTTTCAACGCATTTGCATGAGCTTGCCGGTATGATAGATGAAATAAATGCGAGAACTGCCCCGGAAGGGGCTAAGATAGATACTCTCGTTGCCGGCATCGAGAAAGGCAAACGGTCATTTAAGATCACGCGGGCAAAGCCGGACGGAAAGAGCTATGCGCGTGATATTGCGGAAAAGTACGGCCTGTCCTACGATTCCATTAAAAAGAAAATTGAAAATAAGCCCGGAAGATAAATGCTCCGGTTATATAAGAAAGGTCAAAAAGATGGATAAAATTTTATCTTTACTCGAAAACGATGCCAAACTGACGCCCGAACAGCTCGCTGTCATGCTTGGCAAGGAAACAGGCGATATAAAACGCGCTATCGAAGAATATGAAAGGGAAGGCGTGATACTCGGCTATCAGGCGCTTGTCGACTGGGATAAGACAGATCGCGAATACGTGACCGCGCTGATCGAGGTGAAGATCACTCCTCAGCCCGACCTCGGGTTCGACAAGGCTGCCGAAAAAATATACAGCTATCCCGAAGTAAAAAGCGTGTATCTTATGTCGGGCGGGTTCGACCTCGCTCTCCTTATCGAAGGCAAAACAATGCGTGAAGTCGCATTTTTTGTCGCGCAGAAGCTTGCTCCCATCGAATACGTAACCTCTACCGCCACTCATTTCGTGCTGAAAAAGTACAAGGACAAGGGTGTAGTGTACGGTCAGCCCGAAATTGACGAGAGAGGAAACTGCAACTGATGCTCGATTATAGCAAAATTCTTTCTCCGACAGTAACATCACTGAAAAAATCGGGGATCCGTAAATTCTTTGACCTTCTTGAAGAGATGGACAATGTGGTGTCTCTTACCGTTGGTCAGCCCGATTTCGTCACTCCGTGGCATATACGCGAGGCAGGCATTGAAAGCCTTGAGCGCGGAAAGACCTATTACACGTCAAATGCGGGCACGCTTGAGCTGCGCCGCGAGATATCCGCATATCTTTCGCGTAGGTTCGGCTTGATGTACGACCCCAAAAAAGAGATCATCGTCACGATAGGCGGAAGCGAAGCCATTGATATGACTATCCGCTCGATAGTTACCCCCGGTGATGAAGTCATAATTCCCGAGCCGTGCTTTGTCTGCTATGAACCGCTTGTAAGAATGGCGGGCGGCGTTCCGGTAATTATCGACACCTGTGCACAGGACCGCTTCAAGCTCACGCCCGAGAAGCTCGCTGCCGCGATAACGCCGAGGACCAAGCTGCTTGTGCTGGCATATCCCAACAACCCCACCGGCGCAGTTATGACGCGTGACGATCTTGAAAAGATAGCCGAGGTGCTGCGTCCCACCAATATTGCCGTTCTTTCGGACGAGATCTACGCAGAGCTTACATTCGGCTTCAAGCATACTTCCATCGCGTCTCTTCCGGGAATGCGCGAGCGTACGATACTGGCCTCTGGTTTTTCAAAGGCATATGCAATGACCGGGTGGCGCCTCGGATACGTCTGCGCGCCGGCGGAGATATCAGATCAGATACTGAAGCTTCATCAGTATGCCATAATGTGCGCTCCCACAACGAGCCAGCTTGCTGCAGTAGAGGCGATGAAGAATGGGGACGCAGATATCGAATATATGGCGGAGCAGTATAACTTCCGCCGCCGTTATATCTATCGCGGTCTTGCCGATATAGGCATAGAATCGTTTGAGCCGGAGGGGGCTTTCTATATCTACCCCGAGATAGGAAAATTCGGACTTTCAAGCGAAGAATTCTGCAATCGTCTGCTTTACGATTATCGCTGTGCAATCGTACCGGGCACTGCATTCGGCAGATCGGGCGAAGGCTTTGCGCGCATTTCATACGCGTATTCCGTAAAGCATATCGATGCCGCGCTCGAGCGCATCGAAGCGTTTACAAAAATACTGAAAAAATAAACAGATCGGGACCCGGTGCAGTCAGATGGAAAATTCCAGCCAGAGCGAACGCAAAAAAAGTGTTCTCGGCGCCATTACGGCAAACAAGCTTGCCGAAATGCTCAAAAATATTGATATAAGCTCGATCAAGGAAACAAACGGGGGATATAATGCCCGTGCGAGGATTCTTGCGCTGTTTGACATGGGTACATTTGCCGAAACCGGTGCGTATATCGTAAGGCGGGGAAGCAGTGACGACCCCGCAGAGGCATTTGAGAGCGTTATAACCGGCTATGGCGCTGTCGGCGGTAGACTTGTCTATGCATTTGTGCAGGATATTTCACGCATGAAAGGTGCGTTCGACAGCATTGCCGCCGAAAAGATAAACACTCTTATCGACCTTGCCGTGAGGAACGGCGCTCCCGTTGTCGGAATATTCGACTCTTGCGGTGCGTCGGTTTATGAGGGTGTGAGAGTTATGGCGGCTTACGGAAGCGTTATGACGCACATCTTTGCCGCGCGCGGGATCATACCTCTTATTGCGGTGATCCCCGGCGTATGCGGCGGCGGAATGGCGGCATTGGCATCGTCATTTGATTTTGTGCTGTCGATAGACGGTCAAAGTGAATTTTATGTCGTTCCGCCATTTATAAGCGGAGAAGCTTCATCCGACGGCTCGTCGGTCGCGGATATAACCGTTGCCGATGAGGATGAGCTTTATGTGCGTGTACGTGAACTTCTCGGGTATTTGCCCTCCAATTGCAGCGAAGGTTCAAGGATGTCGGATACTCCGGTTTATGACCGTGAAACTCCTGCGGAGCTTGCATCACGCGATAGCTACGACGCAAAAAGGCTTGTGGCTTCTATCGCTGACGGCGAAAGCTTTGTTGGGCTGCGACAGCGCATCTCGCCGGAGCTGATAACGGGATTGGCATATGTCGGTGGTATATGCTGCGGTATTATGGCAAACGATCCGTCGGTAAAGAACGGTGATATGACCGTGGCGGCGTGTCGCTCGGCTGAAAAGCTTGTACGGTTTTGCGACAGCTTCGGTATTCCCCTCATTGCCATAGCGAACGGCACCGGAGTGTCGGATAAAGAAAGTGATTCCGCTGAGTACTCCTCGGCGATAGCCGCACTCTATGGGGCGTTGACGACGTCCGAGAATGCAAAGGTCAGTGTTGTTACGGGAAATGCTTACGGTATGGGCTTTACGCTCATGGCGTCAAAAGCTACGGGTGCCGATATAGCGTTCGCGCTTACCGACTCATGCATCAGCCCGATGTCGCCCGAGTCTGCGGTGGCGTTTCTGTGGAATGACCGCATATGCGACAACGATGTGACGGTAACGCGCGAACAGCTTGAAAAAGAGTGGCGCGAGAACAACGCTTCACCCAACGACGCAGCGCTATGCGGTCAGGTCGATGATATCATAGCACCGCATGAACTGCGTCCAAGGATCGTTTCTGCCGTAAGTATGCTTGCTGCCAAGTCGCGCATTGTTCCGGTGCATCGCAGGGAGGGACGTAGGTCAAGATGAGGATCCATATGTTTTTTCTCAGCTCCGGCGTGTGGACCGGAAATAATGCGTTTTTTATTATTGCTGCTGTTGTTGCAGTTGTCGCCGCCGCGGTCGTCGCAGGGGTATTTATCCATGCGGCGAGAAAAAGAAAAAAAGCGCGCGAGCTCCTTGAGGCTGAAAAAGCCGAAAAAAAACGCCGTGCCGAAGTCGAGGCTGCCGCAGCGGCCGAACGCGCCGAGACGTTGGCGGAAATGGAGGCTGCTGCAAAAGCGGCGGCGGAAGCTGAGAGGCTGAGGGCTGCGATAACGGCTGCGGTCACCGCGTATATTGAGGCTGAAGCTGCAGAAAAGAAAAAAGCTCCGCCGCGCTTTCGCGTTGTCTCATTTGCACGCGCGAGCGGCGCTCATCCGTGGAACCGTTAAGTATCGGGAGGTATATTAGGATATGAAAAGAAAATTCAGGATCACGATAGACGGAAACGAATATATTGCCGAGGTGGAGGAGCTGTCTGAGACCGATGAAAGCACAACGGATCAAGCGACGAAGAACGCTGACAATAATACAAAGAAAGAGGATAAGGACACCGCTCATGCGGCAGATGTGCTCTGATGTACACAGGTAATTCTGCGGTTGGAGTCAGCGGGATAATCCCACCCGCGGCGCTGCACTGTATTGATCCATTGAAGCTCGTCGGTGTACTGGATATTCTGGATTCTGTCGGATTTGACTCCGTTGATGTTTGGGGAGCGGATGATTTCGGTGTTTGTCTTGAAAAGTACGGCAGTGACCCATGGGATCGTCTCAGAACTATCCGTAAAGCCGTGAAAAAGACAAGACTCAGATTGTTACTCGGCGGTCAGAGTCTGCTCGGCTGCGGAGTATATGCCGACGATGTGGTAGACTATTTTGTTGAGCGCGCCGTTGACAACGGGATAGATGTTATACGTGCGTATGACGCACTGAATGACCCACGAAACCTAGAATCGGTTGCCGCTGCCGCCGGCAGGTTTGGGATCGAATTTGAGGGAGCGATCGTGTATGCCGAAAGTCCTGCGCACAGCGTGAGCTTTTTTGCGGGATATGCCTCGCTGCTTGAGCAGATGGGAGCAAATGCGATTTGCATTCTTGATCCCGAGCATTTGCTCGGGGCGGATACGGCAGCCGCGCTTTTTGCTGCTGTACAAAAGAGCGTAAGCATTCCGGTTCGTGCCTCATTGCTCAGTGACAGCGGGCTTCACGCGGAGCTTGATGCGAAAATTGATGCGTTTGACTGTCTTATAACGTCTGAAATACCGTATAAAGCGATAAAAGCCGCCGGAGCACATGTGTCTGAACGCAAAATATCGGAATTAAGCAGGCTTTTACGCAAAAGCGTAGATGTGAATGCAAAAAAAGACTCTGAATATATAGTTGAAGTCTGGCGTGTACGTGATGATGCGGGACATCCGCCCATGATCCCGCCAGTCTCATATGTGATAACTGCGCAGGCCGAGGCAAACCTGAGGTGTGGGGAACGATATAAGATCGTTTTGCCGGAGTTCGAGGCGCTTGTACGAGGGATGTACGGACGTTTGCCCATGCCGGCGGCAGAGGATATGCTTTCCCGGGTCGTGAAGAATGCACCGGTGCTTCTGAAGCGTCCGGCGGATATGCTTGCACCGGAGCTTGACAGGCTGCACGTCAGCGTGTACCGGTATCTTGAACAGCCCGAGGACGTTCTGACATATGCGATAGCGGGGGATTACGCCGTAGACTTTTTTGAGCGTCGGCTGGCGCTGAAGTACGGTATTGACGCGTCGCACGCGGATGCAAAGCACGGGATCCATATTGTATAACCATATTGTAAACAAACACGTACTGCCGCATTGTGCGGCAGTACGTTCTATATTCAGTTGTTTTCTTCTTCCTTTTTTATGAGTTTCACAAGTGCGCTCGTGCCGAGCCTTGTCGCTCCGAGCGCAATGAAGTCTTCCGCGTCGCCGAACGAGCGTATTCCACCCGCGGCTTTGATCTTCAATCCTGCCGGAACATGGGTTGCAAACAGCGCGATATCCTCACGCGTTGCTCCGCCGGTCGAAAATCCGGTTGAGGTCTTTATAAAATCGGCTCCGGCTGCGCCGACAACGGCGCACATACGGATCTTTTCCTCATCGGTGAGCAGGCAGGTTTCGATTATCACCTTGAGAATGTGGTCTCCGCACGCTGCCTTTACAGCGCGTATCTCGTCCTCGACAGCATCAAACTTTCCGTCCTTTACCCAGCCGAGGTTTATTACCATGTCGATCTCATTTGCGCCGTTTTTGATGGTATCCGATGCCTCAAAGCATTTTGTCGCAGTGGTGTCGTATCCGAGAGGAAAGCCGATAACGGTGCATATGTTGAGCTTGCCCTCGGTATAGTCGTGAGCGAATCTGACATACGACGCGGGAATGCACACCGATGCGGTGTGGTATTTCATACCGTCGTCGCAAACGGTCTTTATCTGCTCCTCGGTGGCAGTGGGCGCGAGAAGGGTGTGGTCGGCATATTTCAGAATATCATACTTGTCCATTTCAAGACCTTCCTTATATTATTTCATATATATGATATCACAACATGAAAAAAATATCAAGTGAAAAAAACGAAAACCGTTGAAAAGCATTTGATAATCTGATATAATAACGGGGAACGCCGAGAGGCTGAACGACAGAACGGAATAGGAAAGGTACCTGAAATGAAAATAAGACATGATATTCATAACCATTCGCTGTGGTCGTCGTGCTGCTATGACCCCGAAGCGACCGTTAACGCTTTTGCGCACCGCGCAAAAGAACTCGGGCACACCGTTTTCGGTATTTCGAATCACCTTTGGGACGAAAAAGTTCCGGGTGCCAGCAATTGGTATCGCCAGCAGATGATAAATTACGGTCTTGAAGGCGCACGTGCCGCAATGCCGATGATCCCCGGAATACGGCTTATGGTGGGGACCGAGACCGAGTACTGCGGTATGACCGATACGCTCGGCATGCTTGCCGAGACCGCAAAAAAATTCGATTATGTGCTTGTTCCTCATACGCATATACATATGAAGAATTTCGTCATTCCGGAAATGGATGATGTGAAGGCAAAAAGAAAAGAGCTTGTTGCAAAAATACTGGATTCAATGCCGGACTTCACGCCCGCCCAAGCTGAAAAGATGGTAAGAGCTTTTTCAAACGGCGATATTGAGAATCTCATCGGTGAGAGACACGTTGACGTTGTAGGGTACAATGCCGACTTTATGTACCGCAGCTTTATAAGCCTTATGAACAACGCGGAGTTTAAAAAACTCGCAGTTACGGTACCCACATCGGTTGCACACACCTTCCTGCCTTGCGGATTTTCAAAAGAAATGTGCAAAACGTTAATTGAAGCCGTGAGCGATGAGAAATATCTTGAATGCTTCGACCTTGCGTGCAAGCTGGGCGTTGGCATCGAGGTTAACACCGGTGCATTCAAAATGCCCGAAAATGATTTTGCGGATGACGCTATGATACGCGTTATGAAACTTGCCAAAAAAGCCGGCTGCCGCTTTACATTCGGCACGGATTCACATTCTCTTGCGGGTCTTGACAAGATACGCATGGGCGACCGTATCTCCGAGCTTTGCGGTATCGAAGAGAACGACCTTATGGATTTCGTCAGATAAAAGAGCTGTTCGTCGAAAAGCCCAACGGGCTGCCGCGCATCGCGCGGCAGCCCGTTGGGCTTTTTTTACCGATCAGTGAGAGGCTTTGAATGTAAAGTAGTCGCTGATCTCTGTGCCTGGGTAATATGCAAGCAGTATCTGTTCTGCCGTTGCACCGGCTTCGCCGAGGTCGGATGCTCCGAACTGGCTCATTCCGACACCGTGCCCCATACCTTTCGATACTATGGCAAAGGATGAGGAGGACGATGCGCGGTGCGTGGCGCGGATCTGCTGAAGCTGAGTTACGATCAGAAAACTGTCGTAGTTTGATACGACTGTGTAGTTTCCGTTTTCATCGGGTTCGGTAGTGACAGGAATATCGATGTCTCCGCCGCTCACCTGTGCAACTCCGTTTTCGGTGTAGATGTGAAGGGTGCTTGAACTGTCACGAAGCGCCTTTCCGAATGCGGTAAGGAAATTGAATTTTCCCGCATTCACATATCCGGTGCCGCTGCCGGTCTTTACATTGACAGACGCCGACCCGGATCCCGAAAGATCGATGATGCGCGTGGACTTTACCTTTTCATATGTATAGTCCACAGAGCCTTTTCCTATCGTCAGGTTCGAGGATCGTACATACCCCGAAAGAAGCGAGCGGATAGATGAGCAGCGTGTGACCGTTGCCGTGTGACCGTTGCTGTCGGTCATTTTCATCGTGTAAATATACGGTGAATCACCGGTAGTTGTTGTGTCAACACGCACGATATTCGAATTTATCTGCGTCTCGCCGTATTCGCGGCAGGCGGTCTTCAGCTGCGCGGCGGTTATTTCCTTGAGCGACATGCCGGAACTGTATTCAGAGTATTTTTCCCACGGAGTTGCCTGAGAGCGCAGATAACTGCCGACGTTGCCACCCCACACATACCGCGGGTTGACAGACCAGCCGCCTATGCTTGACGAATAAAGCCCCTGAACTATCGTTGACCCGAAGGTGATCACCTGATTTTCGGTTTCGGCTACCGCTTGTATCACGCGAGGTGTGATAGCGCGTCTACCGCGGTAGTTCTGGCAGTGTGAGAAGCTGCACATATCGAAACCGTATGACGAATAGTGCCTGCCGACGCAGATAGCGGAATAAGAACGAACGGTTATTGCAAATGCCTTTTGCGTTTCAAGATCCCAACTTGTGTATATCTCGTTGGGAAGAACGCCCTCAACATATGTATTGAGCTCGACCATGTTTATGTGCACAAGACCGTCACAGCTTGAATCAATATAATGACGGAAGCAGAATACGCCGTCATAAACATTGGAGGTCGCGGTATCCTGAATGTACGCATAATCGGCACCGCTCTGCTGAAATGCTGAAAAGCCGAGGTAGTTATTTTCGTCGCCTTCATATTCGAACATAATGCTTTCCATACCGTCATCAAGAACGCAGACGCCGGTGGTGGAGGGCGAGGCGATCCTTACCTGACAACCGGATACCGAATCTGCGATCGACGCTGCCGCCTCTCCTGCATCGGTGTAGCTTGCAAATGCTCCGACACGGACGGTTTTGCTGCCGTTTATGTAAGCGGGGAAACAGAAGTCATATTCAGCGCCGAACTGACTCTCGAATTCGTCGATCCTTGACCAAAGGTTGCCGCTTGAGTAAAGCTCAACATGATATCCGCCGATGTCGGTATCGCTCTCGCTCGATGCTTCGGTGCATGAGTCGTAGCCGATTTTGAGGTTTGCATCGCACACTGCATAAACGGTCGCGCAATTCAACTTGTAAAGGGGTGAGAAGTACCTGCCGCTGCGGGTTATCTCGGTCTCACCCACAACGAAGCCGTATGGAGAGAGCATTCCGACGGAGAATGGAGCATCCGCGCCGTATCTTACACCGACTGCGATATACATGGGGTCGCTGTTGATGTTAGAGCTTATCGCATATTCGGAAAGACCGGAATTGTCGGCCGATGTATTGACGGCAAAGGAAATTGCCACAAGAAGTGTTGCGAAGATCATTGCGAGCGCAAGCGTGGCTGGCCGTCGTTCCGGCGGCGCGACGTCCGGTGAGTTTTTTATCAGCCGTTTTCGTCGACAATGACATATTCTCCTCCTATCATGACATAAGCGCCGTCATAGCTTTCGATATGTATCCCGCGTCCGTCGGCAGCGCCGCGCGGAATAAGCAGGTTGTGCATAAGCGGGGCATCGGCACCGTTATAAAGCTCTTCGCCCGTAGTGAGGTCGTTGATGCCCTGAAGCGTACCGGAGGTGTTGAACGGCGAAACGATCACAGCGTAGCCGGAACGCACGATGACGAGAATGCCCTCATCGGCGTTTTTTGCACGAACGGTCTTGCCGCTTTCGACAAATACGGGACGGTACATGACGCCTGCCTTTGACTGAAGTTGCTGCCATGTATCCTGAAGGTTCTTTACCTGTTCGCGCAGCTCGTTGACACCGCCGCCCTCACCGGTAAGCCCGTCGACCTTGGACTGAAGCTCGTTCATCAACTTTGTCACGGCGATGTATTTTTCGGAGAGATTGGCGAAGTCACGTTCCATGCTGGTTTTGCTGCTTTTTAGCGATTCAATGCTGCTTCTGATACCGGTAAGAGAGTCACTGACCGAGGATATCTGACGCGAAAGCTCGGTATAGCTGTTTTCGACCGAGTCTATGCGACCGTCAAGCTCGTCCTTAGCGCTGTTAAGAGCCGATTCAAGCTCGGATATCCGCGCGTCTTTTTCTTTGGAGCCGGATTCAAGAGCGGCGATACGTGCTATCAGCGTTTTGTAGGCATTGGAGTCAAGTCCGCCGCCTCCGCCGCCTCCGCCACCGCTGATCTCTATGGCGCTGACACGCGCCGAAAGATCGTCAATGCTCGATTGCAGCGGATTCAGTACGTTCTCCTGAACATACTGCGCCAGTCCCGAAAGCGATACTACGGGGTCTATGGAGCTGTCATACGAGAGTGTCGCGTACACGGCGACAGAGGTTATGAAGGCAAACGAAAGAGCCAACACAAGTGACGCCGCTTTTTTCAGGAATTCCGGTTTTTTTATCATAATAACCATACCTTTCTGCACTTTGAGTGACAAAGTGCGTTGTGTAAAACGAGAAGGGGTTCATGGTGCCGGGGCACCGGTCGGACAGCATGATGTCAGATATCAAGCTTGAGCTGCATTTTTTCAAGGTCCTTTTCAACAAGTAAAACGGGCGTTGCGGGAATCTTTATTTTTTTGTATCCCTTTGTGCTTTCGAATTTATCTCCGAAGTCACGCCACGCGCCGCTTATTACCGTGTCTCCGCGCAGAGTCACAAGCTGAACTCCGATAGACGAGCGAGTGGTCTTTATCGGGATGAGCGAGGAGGATATCACCGCGGCACGGTCGTTTGATGTCACAAGCAGTATGTCGAAGGGCTTGTCGCTTTCTTCGAAGATACCCACAATGGGGGATGCTGCCGAGAAGGCACCGGTGAGCTTGCGGCGGTTTCCCTTGGTCAGGTACACCGATTGCGGCACCCGGAGACCCTTGCCGTTGGCAAAGATGAACACCATACGGCTCTCGTCGCTCCAGTCGTTGCCGACCTTCATGTATATAGGTTTTTCTCCCGGATCAAAGCCGAGCTTTGCGGGAATGAAGTCACCCATAGCCGAAGCCTTGCAGGTGTCAAAATCGCAGGCACGTGCGCGGTAAAGCTGAGCCTTGTCGGTAAAGAAGAACAGGTCAGTCAGATTGTCGCCCTCCGCTTCACTGAGCAGCACATCGCCTTCCTTCAGCTTGTGTTCATCATTGCCGCGCAGCGAAAGCGCCGTGATCTTTTTGAAATAGCCCTCGGTCGTGAGGAAGAAGTGAACGGGGAAGTTCTCGATCTCAACCTCGGGTGCCACTACGGTTATCTCATGTTCGTGGATTATCTCGGATCTTCTCGGTTGACCGTATTTTTTCTTGATATCGGTAAGCTGAGAGACAAGACATTTTTTGAGCTTGAGCTCGTCGGCAAGCGTTGCCTCGATATCGGCGATCTCCTTTTGTATATCGTCTATATCCTTTATGCGGTTGAGGATATATTCGCGGTTGAGGTTGCGCAGCTTGATGTCGGCAATAAATTCGGCCTGCGCTTCATCTATCGAAAAGCCCGCGCACAGGTTTGGTATGACGTCGGATTCTTTTTCCGTCCCGCGTATTATCTTTATTGCCTTGTCAATGTCAAGCAGTATGCGGCCGAGCCCGAGAAGCAGGTGAAGTTTTTCTTTTTTGCGTTCAAGGTCAAAGCGAAGTTCACGGGAATAGCATTCCATGCGGAATTTTATCCATTCCTCAAGTATCGTTCTGACGCCCATCTGGCGCGGTACCGAGCCGATAAGCACGTTGAAGTTGCATTTGAACGAATCTTCGAGCGGTGTCGATCTGAACAGTTTTGCCATGAGCTGATCGGGGTCGGTGCCCTTTCGTATATCTATCGTAAGACGGAAGCCCGTGAGACCTATCTCATCTCTGAAATCGGTGATCTCCTTAAGCTTTCCTTCCTTTATCAGGTCGGATATCCGTTTTATGATCTGCTCAATTGAGGTGGAATACGGTATTTCGAGTATATCGATGCAGTTTGCCGAGGGATCGTATTTGTACTTTGCGCGGATCCGCACGGAGCCCGAGCCGGTCTCGTATATTTCGCGCATTGAATCGCGGTTGTATATGATCTGCCCGCCGCCCGAAAAATCGGGAGCTTTTATGAGGTCAAGGAGCTTGTCCGTGTCTGTTTTCGGGTTGCGCAGCAGCGCTATCGTTCCGTCGCAGACCTCGGCAAGATTGAATGAGCAAATGTTTGATGCCATGCCGACGGCAATGCCCATGTTCGGCGTGACAAGGATGTTGGGGAAGGTGGTCGGCATAAGCGTCGGTTCCTTCATGGTCCCATCATAGTTGTCGACCATTTCGACGGAATTTCTGTCTATGCCGGAAAATATCTCGGCCGAAAATTTATCAAGCTTTACTTCGGTATAACGAGGAGCGGAGGGCGCCATAGTTGAGCTGTACTGTTTGCCGAATGCGCCCTTTGAGTCGATGAAAGGATGAAGAAGTGCTGCATTTCCGCGGGTTAGGCGGACGAGCGTATCGTATATCGCAGCATCTCCGTGCGGATTGAGCCGCATAGTCTGACCGACAACGTTCGTGCTTTTGATGCGAGCGCCGGTCATGAGTCCCATCTTATACATGGTGTAAAGGAGCTTGCGGTGCGCGGGTTTGAAGCCGTCAATGGCGGGAATCGCGCGTGAGACGATAACGCTCATGACGTAAGGCATATAGTTTTCTTCTATCGTTTCGGTTATCAGTTGTGTTATTACCGGAGCTGACGGCTGTGTGCCCGGTATCCGTTCGCTGTCGGTGCTTTTTTTCTTCCTTGCCATACGGTGAAAAACCTTTCTCTGTGGTTAAAGTCTGATAACGGTGTGCGCCGCAGCGCGTATCAGGCGATTGTAAAGCGCCAGTCCGAGACCGTCTGTATCCGGCAGGTTGGCGTATATCACATCGGCGGGAATATCATCGGATTCGCGCAGTGCGGAGAATATGCGATGCATCTGTGTTTCGAGGTCATATCCCGCACCTATCGTTATTATCTTGCCGCTGTGAAGCAAAGGCTCCTGCTCGTCGTAGCATATGATTATGCAGTCCTCGGTCTCCTGTGCGTGCCTAAAGAAACGTATCTTGTCCGCTTCCGATCCGCCGACAAGCTTCAGCGGCTTCGACGGTGCGTAATGACGGTATTTCATGCCGGGTGAGAGTGGGCGTTCATCGGCTTTGAGCATACCGGTCACGGCAGGGGCAACATTGACCGTTTTTGCCACACACCTGAGCGCGTCGCAGGTTATTGCTCCCGGGCGCAGAAGTGTGAGTGAATCGTCTCCGTCTATTCGCACGATGGTCGATTCGACGCCGAACCGGCATTCACCGCCGTCTATTATGAAATCTACTCTTCCGTCAAGATCGCGCGATGCATGCTCGGCTTTTGTGGGAGACGGTCTGCCGGATATATTGGCGCTCGGTGCGGCTATCGGGACACCCGCCAGACGGATGAGCGAGTTTGCAACGGGATGCGACGGGCATCTCACCGCCACTGAATCGAGCCCGCCTGTCACACACGACGGTATCGTATCCTTCTTTTTCATTATGACCGTCAGCGGTCCCGGCATAAAGCTTGAGGCAAGCTTGTAATAAAGCGGTGTTGTGAAGCAGTACGGTTCGGCATTCTGAGGATCGGAAATGTGGATTATGAGCGGATTGTCTGACGGTCTGCCCTTTGCTGCATATATTTTTTCCGCCGAACTCGCATTTGTTGCATCCCCGCCGATGCCGTAGACGGTCTCTGTGGGGAATATCACAAGCCCACCGCGCCGTATTGCCTCTGCAGCGGGCAGAAGCTGCGTATCATCGAAATTTTCGGGGTCAAGTCTGATATGAACGGTGTTGATTGAATTTGACTGTGACATATTTGTGCCTTGCTTAAAAAAGATTTGTATATCACTCGCGGAGCTTTTCGGCTGTATCGGCTGCTATAAGTGCGTCGATCATACCGCCGATATCCCCGTTGAGAAAAGAATCGAGAGAATAAAGCGTAAGACCTATCCTGTGGTCGGTGACGCGATTCTGAGGATAGTTGTACGTGCGTATTTTTTCGCTGCGGTCGCCGCTGCCGACCTGGGTGCGCCGCGTTTCCGCTATCCGGTCGTTTTGCTCGCGCAGCTTCATATCGTACAGCTTGGCGCGAAGCAGCTTCAGTGCCTTGTCCTTGTTTTTGAACTGGGAGCGTTCCTCCTGGCACTCAACAACGATACCTGTCGGCTTGTGCGTTATTCTTACCGCGGATTCCGTTTTGTTGATGTGCTGACCGCCGGCACCGCTTGATTTGCAGGACTCGAATTCAAGATCCTGAGGCAGTATCTCAACATCCACCTCATCTGCCTCAGGCAGCACGGCGACTGTTACCGTCGAGGTCTGTATGCGTCCCTGAGATTCGGTGAGCGGAACGCGTTGAACGCGGTGAACTCCCGACTCGAATTTGAAGCGTGAATATGCACCGTCACCTTCGACGGTGAAAGTCAGTGCACGATATCCGCCGAGACCCGTTTCGTTTGCGTCGGCAACGGAGACGCGGAATCCTGCTCTTTCGCAATACATTGAATACATACGGAAAAGCACTGCGGCGAATAGGCAAGCCTCCTCGCCGCCCGCTCCCGCGCGGATCTCACCGCTGCCATGAAGAAACTGACCGCCTTGGATAACCCCAACTCAGTGCAGCAGATGAAGCAGTGGCTTTCGGACAAAGGGCTGGAGGTGGATTCTCTCGGCAAGAAGGAAGTCGCTGAAATGCTCAAGACCGCTC
>ENA-ORSC01000145-ORSC01000145.1-human-gut-metagenome-genome-assembly--contig:-NODE-145-length-59160-cov-4.783995_pt1 | contig 59160 bp, 48 predicted proteins | sample MGYA00242178_ERZ509140 | MGnify/ENA primary metagenome ERZ509140 (study PRJEB26280, sample SAMEA2338681) | human gut metagenome | biome: human gut; feature: human-associated habitat; material: faeces... | reverse complement strand
TATACTTAATGATAAGAGCTAAGTTGTTTTTTCTTTATATCAAGCTTATTTCAGCATATTCTCAATTAAAAATTTCTTAAATATTTTTATTATAAAAAAATAAAGATTACTCTTGATTTTATTTGCTCTTTTGGTATAATAAATGCAAAAAAGGATTCATTAAGTATATAAATTAAGCATAAAATTTTATTTATTCCTATATACTTACCTTAATAATGTTTCATATATTTTTCTTCAAATTCTTCTACTTTGATTGGTCTTTCAAAATAATATCCTTGTATCATGTCACATTTTATATTTTTTAAATACTCAACCTGCTCTTTTGTTTCTATTCCTTCTGCCACAACTTTTATATTAAGTTTGTGAGACATTTCTATTATAGCTTCTATTATTATTTTGCCTCTTATACTTTCTAGTACATCATCAAAAAAACTTTTATCCATTTTTAATACATCAATGTTAATATTTTTTAACATACTAAAAGATGAATACCCTGTTCCAAAGTCATCCATCGAAACTATAAAACCTAATTTATGCACATTTTTTTCTGCTTCTTTTGCAAGCTCAACATTATGAACCACAGTCGTTTCAGTCATCTCAAGTTCTATTGTATTAGGCTGAACATTATATTTATTTACTAAATCTATTAAGTCATTTATATGATTTTCATTATATAAGTGAAGTCTAGACTCATTCACAGATATTGGTACAATGTTGTATTCCTGTTTTCTCCACTGTTGTTGTAATCTGCAGATATTTTCTAAAACATAAGTATCTAGCACAGTTATAAGTTCGTATTTTTCAAACAGTGGAATAAAAATATTTGGCATTACTAATTTTCCATCTCTATTCCAACGAATTAATGCTTCTGCTCCTGCAAGTTTACCAGTATTTGTATAAAATTTAGGTTGCAAATAAATTACAAACTCGTTATTTTTTATACCTTTCTTTAATCTTTCTTCTAAAATTTTTCTATAATCAATATTCATAAAATCACCTAAAATTATTATTAATCTTTTATAGAAAAAAATTCATACTATTCTTTAATATTTTTCAATAATAAAAAGAATACTTCGAAATGCTGAAGTGAACCCAATATAGTGGACACTGAAAAAAGAATCTATGGGACTACATTAATTTGTAGTCTCATATTTTTTATTTGATTTTAATCTAATTGTATTATAAAATAATAACCAATCTTTGACAATATCTATATATTGTTCTAAAGATGTGATATCATTATTATAGAGAGTTTCCTTTTTGAGAATACCATGGAAACTTTCCATTGGTGAATCATCTATAGGTGTTCCTTTTCTACTCATAGAAATTGTTATACCATTTGATTCACAAATTTCTTTATATTGAAAGGATGTATATTGGTAACCTTGATCTGAATGTATAATCAGCCCATTTACATCTTTTCTTTTTGATATTGCTTCATTTAGTGTATCTATAACAATATTTAAATCATTTCTATTACTAATTTTATAAGCTACTATTTTTCTATCATATAAATCCAATATAGTTGATAAATAAGCCCTTTTGCCATTTAATATCAAGTAAGTTATGTCTGTAGTCCAAATTTTATTTGGTGCATTTGTATTAAAATGTCTATTTACAATATTAGGCTTTACATTTTCCTCAATTCTCTTATATGCTCGATTTTTTACTTTTCTTGTATATTTTGGTCTTAAATCGTATTTTTTCATTATCCTTTGAACCTTTTTATGATTCATTAATAAGCCCCATTTATGTAGTAAGCCTTCCTCAATTCTTCTATATCCATATGTACCTTTAGATTCGTCAAATATTTCTTTGATTAATAGATAATCTGAATAGTCTTTATCTACAGTATTTCTATATTTATAGTAATTAGATTTACTTATATTAAGAATATCAAATAAATCCTCTAATTTATATTTATTTCTAAAACTATCTATAAATCTTATTTTTTCTCTTGTTCTTCCCTGAGGAAGGCTAGGTATTTTTTTAATATTTCATATCTTTTCTTATAATCAATTTCATTATTTTTCAGTTTTTGATTGTCAGTTGTTCTCATATTTTTATATTTTCTTACCCAAGTCTCAACCGTTTTCCAACTTTCTATAAAGTACTTTTTAGCAATTTTCTTATATCCTAAATTACTATTAAGATAGTCTTGTACTACTTGTTCTCTGAAGTCATTATCATAACTCATAAATTTTTGACCTTTTTTAGCCATAAAAATACACCTCCATTTAGTATTTTAACATAGATTCTTTTTTCTATGTCTACTAAATGGGGTGCATTTCATGCATCGTTAGTATTCTTTTTTACTATTATTCTATAACATTTATTTTCCAAATTTCACTTTTGGTAAAACCTTATCTTTCAATAAATAATAATTGCTTATTCTCAACTGCTAGAGAAAAATATATTGGTTTTATTTTTGTTTTCCTTCTTAACTCAGAAAATCTATTTAAGCTGCATCGATAATAGTTTGCTTATTCCCTTTTCTTCCATTGTTACACCGTAAACTGTATCTGCAATTTCCATTGTTCCTTTTCTATGTGTTATTACTAAGAACTGTGTTTCTGTGCTGAATTTCTTTAAATATAAGGCATATCTTGCAACGTTTACGTCATCAAGAGCGGCTTCAATTTCGTCTAATATGCAGAATGGAGCTGGATTTATTTTTAGTATTGCAAACAATATTGCTATTGCTGTTAGTGCTTTTTCTCCACCCGATAATAGCATCATGTTTTGTAGTTTCTTTCCTGGTGGTTGTACCCTAATGTCTATTCCACATTCTAGTATGTTGGCTTCATCTTCTAATATTAGCTCTGCCTTTCCTCCACCAAATAGTTCGATGAACACCTCGTTGAAGTTTTTATTTATTTGCTTGAATTTCTCATCAAATTGCTTTTGCATTGTAGTTGTCATTTCAGAAATTACGTTTCTAAGCTTTGTTATAGAGTCTTCTAAATCAAGCCTTTGCTCGTTCATAAAGTCATATCTTTCTTGCATTTTCTTGTAATCTTCTATTGCATCTACATTTATGCTTCCTAAGTCTGCTATATTTTTACGTAATTCTGTTGTTCTCTTTTGAGCGACTTGAACATTATCTGGCTTTGCATAACCATCTGCATTGTTAGGAGTTAGCTCATATTCTTGCCACAATCTGTTTATTAAATCGTCTATGTCTTGTTCTTGTTTTGTCTTTTTGCTTTCGACTTTTACTATTTGCTCTTTTAGACCATTTAATACACTATATTGTGACTCTATTTGAGCTTCTATTTTTTCTAATTCTTCATTTTTTGCTGTCTTTTCATTCTTTAGAGCTTCTATCTTTTCTGAGCTATTTGTAACTTCGGATTTAATCTTTTCTATTTCTTGCTCGAAGTTTGAAATTGCTTCTTCATTTTTAGTAGTCTCTAATTTTGCATTCTCTATGTCTGCTTTTTTCGTCTCTATGCTTGCATTTGCATTTTGAATATCTTGCTCTATTCTTGCAATCATTTCGTCAAGAGATGTTCCACTCTCATCAAATGAAGATACAGAAATTTTTAAGTCTGTTATATCTGTATTTAAGTTGTCTATGTATGTTTGGTCGTCTTTATTTAGCTCTGCAAACTGTGTAATCTCTGCATTTAATTCTTGCATTTCTTTGTCTAAGTTTGCAATTACTTGTTTAGTGCCTTCTTTAGAAACTTCTAATTTTTTCTTTTCTTCATCAATTTCTTCAACTTGATTTTTTAGCTTAGCCATTTTTTCTTCAAGTTTAGTAATTTGACTGTCTATCATGTCTAATTCTTGCTTTTTAGTTGCATATGTAATCTCAATTTCTTGTAAATTTTTCTCTAGTCTTGCGGATTCTTCTATTGTATCGGCTATTTTTACAGAATGCTCTTCCTTTTCTTTTTCTAGCTTCTTAATTTCCGAATTAAGCTCTTCTAGCTTAGCTTTTAATTCTTCAATTTCTCTGCTTCTTCCTAATATATTTACAGTCTTTTGAGCTACTGAACCACCACTAATTGCACCAGATGGATTTATTACGTCTCCTTCTAGTGTTACTATTCTAAACGAATAGCTGTTAGCCTTTGCAAGTTTTATGGCACTATCCATATTTTCTACAATTACTGTTCTACCAAGCAAGTTCAAAATTATGTCTTGGTACTTTTTATCCGCTTTTACTAGGTCTGCTGCTATGCCAATAATTCCATCTATTCCATTAGAATTTACTTTTTCTATTTTCTTTCCATGCACTGATGAAATTGGTAAAAAGCTTGCTCTTCCTAAATTGTTCTTACGCAAATGCTCTATCAATTTTTTTGCATCTGTTTCTGTTTTTGTAACTATATTTTGCATAGCCTGGCCTAAGCACATTTCGATTGCAGTTTCATACTTTTTGTCAACAGAAATTAGACTTGCTAGCACACCTTCTACTCCTGCATTTAATTCACTATTTTGTTCACATGCAAGTAGTAAAGATTTAACACTCTTCATATATCCATCTTTATCACGTTCTGTTTCGATTAAGAACTTACATCTAGAATCTTTCATTCTGTACTCTGCTGTAAGCTTGTTTATTTTTTCATCAAAGTCTTTTATAATGGCTAAAGCCTCTTCTTTTTGAGCCTTGATTTCTGTTAGAGTCTTAACAGCCTTATTTCTTGTATTTTCTATTTCTTGAAAGTTTTTCGAAATTTCTTGTTTCTTTATTCTGTTACTATCTAATTCAGAAATAGTGCTTTGAAGCTCTTGCTTTACATTTTTCTTAGTTTTTTCTAAGTTTTCGTAATTAATTTCATATGTATTAATTTCGGCAAGTCTTTCATATTTTGCGTCTGTATCTGCTTCTACTTGTTTCTTCTTGCCTTCTATCTCAAGCTCTTTTTCAGATAATTTAGCAGATATTTTTGCAAGCTCTTCTTCCTTCTCTTTTAGTTCTGTTTCAAACCTTTCCTTATTCTTAAATAAGTTGTCCTTCTTAGAAACCTTGCTATCTTTCTCCTCATTGAAATCATTAATTCTTTGATGTAGTTCCTCTATTTCTTTTGTAAGTCTTTCAACATTTGTAGCATTGTTTGAAATTCTTTCTTTAGAAACATTTATCTGAGAATTTAACTGTTCAATCTTAGTCTTGCTCTCGAAACCAACATTTTGCATATTTTCAATTTCTGCAATAAGTTCATCAATTCTAGCTTTTAAAGTATCTTTTTTATTTTGACCCTCTTCTAACTTTTGGCTTTCCGATGTTTCTTGGTCTTTCAATACTTGTAAATCTTCTACAATTTGTTCAAGTTTTTCCTTATATGTATTTATGTTATACACAAATAATCCAACTTCAATACTCTTAAGTTCTTCTCTTAAATCTAAGAACTTTCTGGCTTTATCTGCCTGCAATTTAAGTGGATCTAATTGTCCTTCTATTTCAGATAAAATATCATTTATACGCAATAGATTAAGCTTTGTCTGCTCTAGTTTTTTTTCAGATTCCACCTTACGAGTTCTATACTTTACAATTCCGGCAGCCTCTTCGAAAATGTGTCTTCTATCATCTGATTTATTGCTCAAAATTTCGTCAATTTTACCTTGTCCAATTATAGAATATCCATCTTTTCCAATACCGGTATCCATAAACAATTCTATAATATCTTTAAGTCTACATGGTGTTTTATTTATAAAATAGCCTGTCTCACCACTTCTATATAATTTTCTTGTAACTGTTACTTCATTATATTCAATTGGTAATTTTCCATCAGAGTTATCTATTACAATAGATGCCTCTGCAAATCCCAAAGATTTTCTATTTTGAGTACCTGCAAATATTACGTCTTCTGCCTTTGCGCCTCTTAAAGACTTCATACTCTGCTCTCCAAGTACCCACCTAATGCTATCCGAAATATTACTCTTACCAGAACCATTTGGTCCAATAACAGCTGTAATACCCGGCTTAAATTCCAATACGGTCTTATCTGCAAACGATTTAAACCCTTGCAATTCTAATCTTTTCAAATACATTTATAGTTCTCCTCTTAATAATTCTAATCCACTGGTTAATTCCATTACTTCTTTCATATCTATATTTTTGTAGTAATCATCCAGACTCAAATTATCACTAACTTTTTTTAGTGATATTAAATCTATCTTATACATGCAACAAATTATATAAATAGAATTTAGTTCCATGTCAAAAAGCACATCGTCTTTTATATCTGTATGTGTTACAAAACTTTCAGCACTATAACATGGTAATTTCTTAATATTTTCTAATGTTTTAATTCTGTCATCATTAAATTCTTCAACAGTATATTGTTGCTCTCCTGGAATGTTCCATTCATAATTATACGATTTACTAACATTAACCCATTCTCCAATTTTAGAGTTAGTAGAGCCAACATATCCCATATTTATTATTAAATCTGGCTTTATATCACAGTTTTCTAAATATCTGGTTAAATTGATTGCTGTTTGTTGCTTTCCAATCCCAGTGATAATTAAAGAGATATTATCTTTTCTATATACATTTTCATTAACCTTTTCTAGTTTCAATTTTTCTGCAATGTCTGTTGCTTCCTTTTTCATTGCAATAACAAATAAAATCTGCTTCATGTTTTATTCTCCTCATGTAAGTTGTAAACATTCAATTTCTTGTTTATTTTATACTAATATGTCGTAAAAAGCAAGAAAACTAAGCGAATATTTCACTTAGTTTTCTAATATTTATATAGAATTAATTTTATCTTCCTTCGTCGTCTCTTTGTTTTTGAGCTTCAACTTTTCTTGCATGTCTTGCTACATATTTTGAATAATCTGGTTGTTCTTTATTATCCTTATTTTGAGCATCTTTTACAGCTTCTTTTTCAGACATTTGGCGTAATTTTGCTATAAATGCATCAACACTTTGTGCTTCTGTTTTTTCTGGCTCTCCATCTTTTTTAATTGCATCACCATTTTTTATAATTCTTTTACCTTCTCCAGACTTAGCTTTTTCTCTTGCAGCTTTTATAGTTTGAATTGGGTGCTTTATTGCATTCCATAATTTAGACCATCTGCTTGTTTTTACTAGTGCCTTTTCATTGTTTTCCTTTGCTGCTTGTTCAGCTTCTTCTTTCTTAGCTTCTTCTTCTGATTGTAAATCAGTCCACATTGGTTCTACTGGTTTATCTATATCTTCTACTGTAGGTTTCTCAGCAGCTGGAGCTTTTTCTTGTTTAGGCTCTTCTTTACTTGGTTCTTCTTGTTTAGCTTTTTCTTCTTTCTTTGTAAATCTGCCATCCATAGATTTAGCTTCAATTTCATCCCATGTCTTGTTTGCAAATAAGTTCTTCCAAGCAAAATCACATTTTGCAATTTCAGTATTTAATGTATCAATTTTATGCTCTAAATCTTTATTGGCATTTTTCAAGCTGTCAATTTTAGCTTTAATTCCTGCTTTCTTTTCATCAATATCAGATTTTTTTGCTTCTAATTCATCTAATTTTCTAATATCATCAACATCGAAATTTTTTACGTCAGACTTTTTCATTTTTTCAAGTTCAGCTATAACTGACTTAGCATTTTCATCTTTATCTATTTCAGTTACTTGCTCTTCAAGTTCAGAAATCTTCTTTTCATTATAGCTTACTTCATATTCTAAATGCATTTTTTTATTTCCAAGATCATTTTTTATCTGTTTTATTCTTTCAATCTGTGCCTTATTCTTTTCAAACCCTTGAACTCTGTTTAATTGTTTTTCTAATTTAGGTTTTTGTTCATCTCTTTCTTTTTTAGCGTTTTCCAAAGCCTTATTTAAGCTTTCTTTTCTGGCTTTTTTTGCTTCTAAAGCTTTTTTGTCTTCTTCTTTTTCACTTTTGCCTAATGCTTCAATTTCGGTTGACAAATTAATCATTTGAGCAGTTATCTTTTCTACTGCATTATCCAAACCACCAATTTGTTGCTTTAAAGATTCACCTGTTAAATGTACAAATTCGGGTGACATTTTTAAGTATTGTTGATATTCATTTTCAATTTTATTACTTTTCTTAGCCATTTTATCAATCTCCTTTTATAACTCATATGTCTATATTATAGCATATATAATTTATTTTTTCAATACTTTATGTATACCAAGTCTTATTTATCACAATAAATATACCATAAGAGAAGAAATTTGTGTGTATTTTAACAAAAATGTAATATTTTGTTATATTTTTGCAACATTTTACATATAAGCCAAAATCAATATTTTTCTCAAATGATTTATTAAGACATTATCACAAATGAATTATAACACTGTTTGTATAAAAATCATTTGACAAACTTTAAATAATATGTTATCATTCTATTACAAATAAAAATGTTTGATTCCAACGGTCAAACTTGTAATCGTATGTGTACCTGTGAATACACATACTTTTTTTATATAAGAAATAGAGCAGGCTGTGAATCCTACTCTACCGACCATATGTATGTCTACTCCTGGTCTTTGTCTGATTGCTTCTCTTCATTTAATTGTTGTTCTCTTGAAAGTTCTAGTCTTACGACTTTTTCTCTTTCTACTAACAATTTATCAACTAAACTCAGTATTGCATCTCCAACGGTCATCTTGTAACCCTCCTTTCCGTCCTTAAGTAAAGACTACCTTTTGACAAGAAAGGTTGGTATTATCTTACAATATTTTTACTAAGAATTCAAGCAAACACTCATAATTTACGTCGAAAATTTATTAATAAAATTGTGTATTTCATTTTAAATGAAGTTTATCTAAAATAACGGCAAAAAATTCTACTCTATTAAAAATAATTTTTCTAACGCTCTATCTGATAATTTTCCATATTTCAATTTTTTATCTGATATCTTTTTTCCCTCTAGCTCTGGTAAAATCCCGTAATTTGCATTCATTGGTTGAAATTTTTCATTTGGCGTCGATATATATTGAGCCAAAGCTCCTATCATTGTATATTCAGAAAATTCGACCTTTTCTTCTTGTCTTAATTGTTTTACAGCGTTTATTCCAGCAACTAATCCAGATGAAATAGATTCTACATAACCTTCTACTCCTGTAATTTGTCCCGCAAAATATATGTTTTTGTTTTTCTTTAATTGGTATGTTCTATCTAATAATTTTGTAGAATTTATGAAAGTATTTCTATGCATTACTCCATATTTTGCAAATTCCGCATTTTCTAAACCTGGTATCATACTAAATACTCGTTTTTGTTCTCCAAATTTTAAATTTGTTTGGAATCCAACAATGTTATAAATTGTTGCATCTTTATTGTCTTGCCTTAACTGAACTAGTGCATATGGTCTGTAACCCGTACGCGGATCTGTAAATCCCATTGGCTTTAATGGGCCATATCTTAATGTATCTATTCCTCTCTTTGCCATTACTTCAACTGGCATACAGCCTTCAAAAATTTCTCTTTTTTCAAATTGATGTAATTCTACAACCTCTGCATTAACTAATTCATTCCAGAAAAGTTCATATTCTTCTTTATTCATTGGAAGATTTATATAGCTTGCATCTCCATAATTTTTCTGCTTTGTTTTCCATTCTTCTACATCTTCATCCTTAGCTCTTTCTTGTTCATATCTATTGCCATAAAAAGCTATATTCATGTCAATACTATCTTTGAATATTATTGGAGCTGCTGCATCATAAAAGTGTAAGTCATCTTCTCCTGTAAGTTCTAAAATTTGCTTAGATAAGGCATCAGAAGTAAGTGGACCTGTTGCAATTATAACAATTCCATCTTTTGCAATGCTTTCTATTGATAGTCCACCTTTTCCAATTTCTTGCCTTATTATTTCTACATTTTCCATGTTTTCTAAAGTTTCTGTAACCTTTTTAGAAAACACCTCTCTATCAACAGCTAAAGCCTGCCCAGCTGGTACAGCAGTTTCATCAGCAATTTTAATTAGAAGAGAATTTAAACTTCTAAGCTCTTCCTTTAAAAGCCCACAAGCATTCGTGTGCAAATTAGACTTAAAAGAATTGCTACAAACAATCTCAGCTAAATTATTATTAGAATGTGCTGGTGAAAAATTATTAGGCTTCATCTCGTACAATCTAACTTTTATGCCTCTTTTAGCAATTTGGTACGTAGCCTCAGAACCAGCTAATCCGCCACCAACAACAGTTATAAAATCATTCATACTATATCCTTTCATCACTCATTAGTAATACTAAATTTATATTAATATGTAAGAATAATTTCATTTTAAAAATAATGTCGAGCCCGCCTTTTGAGGAGTCCGAAGGAGCTCCGACCAAGGGCGAAATACCGTAATTTTGAAAAATGAAATTGTTCTCTTTCAATAATATTAAATCGCCCCAAAAAGGGCGTCCCTATTGGGCGAAATTATTCAAACAAATTCATTATGTCTTCTTTTGAAAGCTTGCTTATAAATGTTTGGTTTGTTGAAAGCATGCTATCAATCAAAGTTTCTTTTCTTTTTTGTAATTCATATATTTTCTCTTCTATTGAGTTTTTTGTTATTAATTTATATACTTGTACGTTTCTCTTTTGTCCTATTCTGTAAGTTCTATCTGTAGCTTGATTTTCTGCAGATAAGTTCCACCATGGGTCATAGTGTATTACCACATCTGCTCCGACTAAGTTTAGACCAGTTCCACCTGCTTTTAAAGATATTAAGAATAATTTTTTGTTTGGATTACTGTTAAATTCATCTACTAAATTTATTCTTTCAGATACTTTGGTTTGTCCTGTTAATTTTAAGAATTCTATATTCTCTTTTTGCAATTCTTTTTCTATTATTTCAAACATTGCCGTGTATCCTGAAAATAGTAGTATTTTGTGTCCTGATTGTATTGCATCTTTTACTATTTCTATACATTGGTTTAGCTTACCGCTTTCGCCCTTGTAGTTGTCTATAAATAGACTTGGATGGCAACATATTTGTCTTAATCTTGTTAATAGTGCAAGTATTTTTATTTGGCTCTTTTCTATTCCATTTTCTTGTATTTCTTCCATTGCATTTTTCTTTGCCTTTGCTAAATAAGACAAATAAATATCTCTTTGCTCGTCCACCATCTGGCTATTTAGAACAGATACCATTTTATCTGGTAGCTCTGTTAAGACTTCACCTTTTATTCTTCTTAAGACGAATGGCTCTATCAATTTTTTCAATTTGTTCATTGCCACTTCATTACCCTCTTTTATTATTGGCGTTTCATAAAGCTCTTTGAATTTTCTGTATCCAAATAAGTAGCCTGGCATTATGAAATCGAATATTGACCATAACTCAGACAAAGAGTTTTCTATTGGCGTTCCAGTTAGTGCAAACCTTGTTTCTGCTGATATATTCTTAATTGCCTTTGCATTTTGTGTGTTATTATTTTTTATGTACTGTGCTTCATCTGCAATTATGTATTTAAATTTGAAGTCATATTTTTTATATTCTTCTATATCTCTCTTCAATAATTCATATGAAGTTATTACTATATCATAATTTGGTATTGATGCAATCTGGTTTTTTCTTTCTTCTAGTGTTCCATGTACTACTATAGATTGCATTCCTATCGTAAATTTTTCCGCTTCATTCTGCCAGTTTAAGCATAATGAACTTGGGCATACGACTAAACATGGTTTCTTTCCTCCATTATCTTTGTATGCACAAATTACACACAATAGCTGAACAGTTTTTCCAAGACCCATATCATCTGCCAAAATTCCGCCCAAACCGTAGTAATCAAGCATACGTAACCATTGTACACCTACTTTTTGGTATTCTCTAAGGCTAGCATTCAGGTTCTTTGGCACTTCCATGTTTCCTTCTATTTCTTTTACATCGATATTTTCAACTAAATTCTTGTAGCTCTCATCTTTCGTAACATGAATAAAGCTATTCTTCTCCAAAATTTTATCTAAATAAAGAGCCCTGTACATTGGTAACTGTAAAGTATTGTTCTTTATTTGACCGTAATCAACATCTATATCTTCGGTTACACTCTCTATAAATTTGATAGTATCATTATCTTCCAAATTTACGAAGCTACCGTCTTTTAATCTGTGGTATCTCTTCTTTAATTTGTACTGTTTCATTATCTCCTGAAGCTCTGCAGGGTCGAAGTCCAGACTAGAAAAATCTATGTCTAGCAAATTATTTTCTACCCTTACACCCAAATTTACAGCAGATGTGCTTCTAACTTCTTTTGCCTTAAAATTATCTGTTGCAAGCACTTCAAAATTTTTCATATATGAATCCATATCATTTGTCAAAAATTCGTATATCTTGTCATCATTTGCAAGAACCAATCTATTGTTCTTTTGGTCTAGCATGAATCCACTCTTAACAAACATATTAATTAATTTGCTTTCTTTTATTGTATTTCTAGAAAGCACTTCTTCTTGTTTCTTAGAATCTAGCGGATTTATCTCTACATCGCCGTATATAAATCTAATATCAGCTAGCACATAATTTAAATCATTGTAGTCCAAATATAACTTTGCATATAGCTCTGCAGGAATGTATTTTTCAACTTTCTTGTACTCATTTTTTCCAATATTAACACTATTTTTTATGCTTGGTTGTACTATAGAGAAGAAATTAGACAACTGACTCTCTGGAAGCAAAATTTCTTTTGTAAAGTTCTTTCTAAATACTTCCAACATTTTAATAACAGTATTGCTGTATTTTTTTGAGCATCTATACAATTTCTTATCTAGCATTAAATATGTATATTTTCTACCCTCGTAAACCATATACGCATATATATCAACATTTACGGTTATTTTGTATTCTCCTTCATCATTTTCTTCTAATTTAAATTTAATGTCTGGCTCATTTGGTACCAAAACAACAGCATCAGTTCCAAACTGGTCTTCCATTGAAATTGCTCTATTTTTCAGGCATTCAAATAAATCATCCAGCCCTGTGTTAGAAATAACTATTGCATCTTCTCCCATTCTTTTGGTGTAATAATCATATCCTGTAGACGACTCATTGGCATATTTTATTATTTCTGAATATTTAAGTATGAAATCTAAAAGATTTCTGTCTTCTTCCACAAACTTTTCTCTTGCGTGTGCAAATTCAAGTTTTGCTCCATATTTATACTTTTCACCACTTGCAAATCTATCATAAAATTCTGGTAAAGACTTTACCTTATAGCTCTGCTTCTCATCTTTTTTAGAAAGCTTTATTTCTAGTTTCAAGCTATTATTTGTTCTACTACATATAATCTTTGGCTCAATATGAACGAATCCTTCCTCCTTGCCTGAAGATGTATTCTGTTCTTCCTCTTCTTCATTAATTCTGTAAAATTCATTTACTAGTTGATTGAAAATCTTGTAGTTTTCTCCACGTTCTTTAACCGTATCTGTACTTCTACTTTCTTTTCTCTCTCCAGAAAAAATTCTTACATAGTCAGAATTACTTGCAAATTCTTTAACAGTTGCAATAATATGTTCACAGGCACAATAATTTTCCTTGTAATCATCACAAGTACATGATAAATTTTCAATCTCGCCTTCTGCAACTTTAATATAAACTTTGTGTTTCTGTTTTACTATAATTCCATCATCATTCTTCTCATCTTTTACGATTGAATGAACCTCAAAATTTTGTTTATTATCATATGTAATCTTATTTATCTCAATAGCCTTATTCTGCATTAATTTTAAAGCCAAATCTAGCTTCTTTGAGTCAACTTGACTTATTAAATCTTCATATATTTGTTTATCTATAATATTACTTTCCATCAATAAATCTCCCCATTTCACTGATTATCTATTATATACCTTTTTTCGACGTTGTGCAACGAGTACTGGGAAATTTTCCATGGAAAATTTTATATTATTAAAACTATTATCTCTTTCTTCATTAGTACTTTACATATTCTTCTCTTATGTTTAAACATTGGTATTTGCTTTTTATTTAGCATTTTAGTACTTTTTTATCTTTCATATAAAAAAATTAGCAGAAAAATTTTTTCTTCCACTAATTTTTTATTTTCAATATATATTTATTTCATTTAATCACAAGACACAAGTATATTTTTGCTTTTTTTACCTTATTGGGTGTGCACACAGTCCCCTATATTGCCTTAAATCTAAGTTCAATGCTCTTATTGCTTTTCTAAAGTTATTTGCAGTTACAACTTGTACTTTAAAATGATAAATTTGTTCAAGTACAGATATCGGAAGCTCGGGGTACAGTGTAGCTCTTGCGGAAAGCATAGTATATCCTTTATCTACCCAATCTTGCCCAAGCCACGCATATGCTATATCATTGAGTAATAAACACTTAAGGATATTTTTTTCTTTATTCAGTAGCCATTCAATTTAAGCATAAAAAATCGATTGCTATTATCTCTTTAGCAATCGATCCGAAAATAAAAGGGGATGTTCTAATTTTTTAGTTAGTAATGGAGTAACTTATTACTAACTATGGTTATATATTACCAATACTTTTTGTCCTTTTTGTGAACTGAATGTAACTAATTAGTATTTTATTAATTTGTATTGGTAATATAAATTTATTCATGTTTAATTTATATAGTCTTTAAAATTTTAATTTTTGTCAATAACATTATTGTTCTTGCAATGTTAATGTAATCTCTTTCTCTTGTCCATTTCTGTTTACTGTTACTGTCATTGTGTCTCCAATATTGTGTGTATTCTTAATATTGTTTAATTCTGTCATAGTTTTTATTTCTTGTCCGTCAGCCTTTACTATTACGTCTCCGGCTTTTATTCCAGCTTTTTCTGCTGCTGAATATTCGTCTACACTTGCAACATAAACACCAACTACTAGGTTATTTCTCTTTGCTGTTGTTTCGTCCAAATCTCTACCAGAAATTCCTATATATGGTCTTTTTACTTTATTGTATTGAATTAATTGTTCTATAATTGGTTTTGCAGAATCAATTGGAATTGCAAATCCCATTCCTTCAACACCTGTTGATGAAACTTTTAATGTGTTTATTCCTATTACTTGACCTTGGCTGTTTACTAAGGCTCCACCACTGTTTCCAGAGTTTATAGCAGCATCTGTTTGAATTAAGGTAAATGTTTTCCCATCAGAATCTGTTACTTCTCTATTTAGTGCAGAAATCATACCACCTGTAACAGTGTTTTGCATTCCTAATGGGCTTCCTACAGCCATTGCAAATTCACCAACCTGTACAGAGCTTGAGCTTCCTAATTCTGCTGCTGTTAGACCTGTTTTATCTATTTTAATTACAGCTAAGTCTGTTTGAGAGTCAGTTCCCACTATTTTAGCATCATACTTATTTTCATCTCCGTTTAGTGTTACTTTTATAGAGTTTGCTTCTCCAATTGTATAATATGATGAAGCTGAGCTTGAGCTTATTACATGGTTATTTGTAATAATATATCCATCTTCACTAATAATAATTCCCGAACCTGTTGCAGTTGCAGTGCTTTGTTGGTTAAAGAACATTGAATTAACCGTGTAGCTTACTTCAATACCTACTATTGAAGGTAATACTTTTTTTGCAACAGCAATTCCTGTTCCAGAATACTCTGCTAAAGAAATTTGTGTTGTGTTTAATGTTCCTTTTGACGCACTTGTGCTGGTTGAAACAGAATTATTATTGTTATTGTTTTCTCCTACTATATTGCTTCGTATCTCTGGAACTCCTAAACATGTTCCTAATACAAGTGTTGCACCAAGCACACCGCTCAAAAATGGTACTGCTACACTTTTTCCAAAGTTAGATTGACCTTTTTGCTTTTTTTCTGATTGCTTTACTGCTTTAAATTCTTTTCCAGATTTATCTACAACTGCATCTGGTGTTTTTACATTGTCTTTATTCTCTTCCATTTTAATTACTATCCTTTCTTACTCTGTCAAAAAATACTTCTTGACTCGTCTTATTCTCTTAAGATTAGCTCCATTATTCATTCTATCCTAATCTAGAGTTATAATACAATATATTTGTGAAAAGTTTGTGAAAAAAAGGCAAATATTTGTGAAAAAAGAATAGCCTTCGCTATTCTTTTCTATTTATATAAATATAATTGTGGATTTATTTTATTTCCATTTAGTCTTATTTCTAAGTGTAAGTGGTTTCCTGTTGAATTTCCTGTTGAACCAACTGCTGCAATTACATCTCCTGCTGTAACTTCATCTCCAACAGATGCATATAATTTGCTACAGTGTCCATAATATGTTTGCACTCCATTTGCATGGTCAATTATAATTAAGTAGCCATAACCACTCATCCAACCAGAATATGAAATTGTTCCATCAGCTGCTGCTTTAATACTTGTTCCATATGGAGCCGCTATATCTAGTCCTCCATGAGCATGGTTTCTTACACTAGTCTCTACTACGCCATATCTTGATGTAATGTTTCCTACTACTGGTTTTACACTAAAATATACACCATTAAATGTTGCTTCTGCTATTCTTTCTTGCTCTGTTTTTATTCCTCTCAAATCTGTATCAACACTTAATTTTGCAACTTCTAATGATTGAGTTCCAACACTCTCGAAGTCTGTTGTATATTGTTCTTGAATTCCAACTTTTGCAACGTCTTCTGAATATTCACTCTGCATTTCTGCAACTATAGTTTCTGCTTCTTCCACGGTGTTTACATATGTTTCTATTTCATTGTTTATCGTAACCGCATAAACTTTATACATAGTTTTTATATTTTCTGATAACATTTCTGCAATTTTATCGTCATCTTCTGCCTCAACATCTGATAAAACCAATTCATATGTTGGTTCCACTGTTAATTCTGAAAACACAGCACATGGATTATCTGATGTTAATAATTCATTGTTTATCTTTTCTTCCATTGCCGTTTTGCTCTTTACATAGCCTATTATTTCGTCGTTTATTTTCACAGCATACACTGGATTATATTTTACAAATACTATTGCAATTATTATAAATAGTGCTATTGAAGCAATTGTTAGCAATCTAAAAATTTCTTTCGTGCAGTGTTTTAATCTATTGTATAAAATAATTTCACGCTCCTTTTTAACTGCGACGCTTTCCATTATACCATATATTATATACAAATGCAAATCCAATTATTCATTCATCCGTTATACATGCAAAAATGGCTAAAAACATCGCAATTTTCAGCCATTTTTTCTTTAATTAACGTTCTACATCAGCCTTTTTAGTAGTATTTTTATCAGATTGTTCTACTCCTTGTGTGTATTGTCTATTTATTTCTCTTACTTCATTTTCACTCGCTCCTGCTCTTGCCATGGTTTCCTCAACCGTAAATCCTTGCTTTAAGCACATGCGTATTGCTTGTTTCTTATATAAGCCTAATACAATATTTCTCGCTTTTTCCAGTTCTTCACTTTCTCCATGTACTGCAATACATGTATTTACTAATTGAAGCGCTGGCTTTAAATTTTCTGCTTTTGCATATTCATTAGTTATAAATTTAATAGCTTCTAAATTAACTTTTCCCTCACCATATGCAATCGAATCTGATAACGCCTCAATTTCTTCTAATGTAAGTTTTTCCCCATTTCCTACAATTTGTTTACACAACTCATAATATTTTGCCTTTTCATCTTCACTAATTTCTTTAGACTTGGCTCTTTTAATTAACAATTGTAAATCTTTTCTACATTTTTTTACAGTACCTACTACAAATCTTTCAGAATGATATTTTTTTCTTTCATATGTTCTTTTCATTTTTTTATCATTCATATATTCCTGCATTGCCTTTGTACAAATTTCTGGGTCAATTTTTCCTTGATACACTAAGTGATCTAATACTTTTCTTAATCCATTCATACTCATTTGTAATTGTTCTGCAATTTCATTAAGACTTAATTCATTTTGCTGTAATAATTCTATTAACCTTTTCTCATTATCATATACCTTTTTTTCTATATATCTTGCATTAGCCAATTCTATATCATTAGCATTTTCTTCGATTATTTTATTTATTTCTTCATCAGTTAAAGTTTCCTTTCTATTTTTTACATTTTGTATAGTATTAAAACTAACATCTAAAAATTTACCAATTTCTCTATCAGTGTATCTTCTGCTAAGCATATACATAATAACAGCATCTCTTACTTTAGTATTTTCAAATGGTTTCTCGTTTACTACTATTTTTCCTTCTTCTTTCAATTCAGCAATTATACTATATATCAAACTCGTTGATCTTCCCATTTTATATGCTATTGCTTTTGGTGGAAGGCCTTCTTTATATAATTTCAAAACTTGTTGTTTTCTTTCTGCTCTTTCTTTTCCAGATATTGTTCTTACACCTTTTTTACCCGATATATTTACTTTTTGTTCCATTGCTCCTCCTAATTCTTCTCTTATTTAGTCTGTCAACATAATATTATACCATAAAGTAGTAGTACATTTCAATCTTTTTGGGCTATTTTAATTATTTTTTGCATATACAACTCTTCCAAATTTATATCCATTTACCGCTTTCTGTATTTCTACAATTGGTATTGGTGCTACTGCAATTAGTACTGTATATAACCATTGTATTCCTGTTAATGGAACTAAACTAAACACCTGTGCAAGTGGACTTACAACGACTACTATTACCTGCAAAATTACTCCTAATACTAATGCTCCAATCAAATACTTATTTTCAAATATTCCAATCTTAAATATACTTTCTTCACTCTTAATATTAAAACTGTGAACTAGTTCCAAAATTCCTAATGTTAAGAATGCCATTGTTCTGCCAACTTCTACAGAATATAAACGATTTCCAATACTAAATGCCAATAGAGTAAACATTCCCAGCATTGCTCCCTCTATTATTATTTTCCACCATAATCCATCTGCAAATAAATTCTTTTTAGGGTTTCTAGGGAGCCTGCTCATTATATTTTCTTCTTCTTTTTCTAATCCTAATGCAATGGCTGGAAGTGAGTCTGTTACTAAGTTTATCCACAATAGCTGGATTGCCAGTAATGGTGATTTTATTCCTAATACTAATCCGAAAAATATTGTTACTATTTCTCCTATATTAGTAGAAATTAAAAAATGTATTGCTTTTTTTATATTATCATATATGTTTCTGCCCTGTTTTACAGCCTCTACAATTGTAACAAAATTATCATCTAGCAAAATCATATCTGCTGCATTTTTTGCTACATCTGTGCCACCTTTTCCCATTGCAATTCCTATGTCTGCATTTTTCAATGCTGGAGCATCATTCACACCATCTCCAGTCATTGCAACTACTGCACCTGTACTCTGAAAAGCTTTCACAATTCTTACCTTATGTTCTGGTGAAACCCTTGCAAATACTGAATAATCCATTATGTTTTGTTCAAGTTCGTGCTGGCTCATTCTCTCCAAAGTTTCACCATCTATTGCTAAATCTCCCCTCTTCAATATTCCTAATTCTTTCGCAATAGCCTTCGCAGTTTGCAAATGGTCACCTGTTATCATTACTGTTTTTATTCCAGCTCTTCTACAAGTTCTTACTGCCTCTTTCACTCCTTCTCTTGGTGGATCAATCATTCCAATTAAACCACAAAATATTAAGTCTTTCTCCACATCTTGCATTTCTGGCAATTTTTCTACATCTTTATATGCCACAGCAATTACTCTTAAAGCCTTTTCTGCCATTTGATTATTCTGTTCATTTATATCGTCTTTTTTACTAAAGATTGGCACAATTTGACCACCGGAATAACAATTGCTACATCTCTTTAATAATACATCTGGTGCTCCTTTTGTAATTATTCTATATCCATTTCCATATTTGTGAATTGTTGTCATCATCTTTCTTTTTGAGTCAAATGGAATATCATTAATTCTTTTCATTTCATCATATAAAAAAGATTTACTTACTCCTTCTTCCATTGCTGCATTCGAGATTGCAACTTCTGTTGCCTCTCCAACAAAGCCTAGCTTACCATTAATTCTTTCTTCTGTTGTATCTGTACACATAGTTCCAAGTTCTAAAATAAACTTTCTTTCATTGCTGTTAGCTCTTCCAAAGCAATTCCTAATTTCTGTTACAGTCATCTTGTTTTGTGTTAAAGTTCCTGTTTTATCCGAGCAAATTACACTACTGCTCCCAAGTGTTTCAACTGCTGGAAGCTTACGTATAATGCTATTTTTCTTAGCCATTTTTGTAACACCAATAGAAAGCATTATAGTAACAATTGCGGGTAACCCCTCTGGAATTGCTGCAACAGCAAGGCCTACAGACGTCATAAACATTTCTATAATAGGAATCTTCTTAAAAATTCCTATTACAAATATTAATACACAAATTATTATACAAGCAATTGCCAAAATTTTTCCAACCTCTGCAAGTTTCTTTTGAATTGGAGTTTCTGGAGACTCATCCTCTATTATCATTCCAGCAATTTTGCCAACCCTTGTATTCATTCCAGTTTCAACAACTATTGCCTCTCCATGACCATTTACTACTATTGTAGTTGCAAATACCATGTTGCACAAATCACCCATTGCAGTATTCTCTTTTAAAATCTTACTACTATCTTTTAGGCTTGGAATAGTCTCTCCTGTTAATGCCGACTCTTCAATCTTCAAATTATATGAATTTATCAATCTGCAATCCGCTGGTACATAATTTCCCGCTTCTAAAATTACAATATCTCCTGGAACCACCAATGTTGCATCAATTTCTTGAACTCGTCCATTCCTTCTAACTTTTGCATTTGGAGCAGTCATCTTCTTTAGTGCCTCTAACGATTTTTCTGCCTTCTGTTCCTGAACCAATCCCATAATTGCATTAAAAATAACTATTGCAACAATTATAATAGAATCTATGTAATCCGCTTCTCCGTTAAGCTTAGAAACAACTGCCGATATAATAGCAGCAATTATTAATGTAATAATCATAAAATCATTAAATTGTTTAATAAACTTAACAAATATACTCTCTTTTTTCTTCTCCTTCAAATTATTCGGTCCATATCTCTCAAACCTCTTTTGAGCCTCGTCATCTGATAAACCAATATTAATATTAGTTTTTAGATTTTTTGCAATCTCCTCAACACTACAAGAATGCCACATAAAAATTCCTCCCTTTTCATTTGGTAATTTTATTAGAAAAACTTTCATATCTTTCTAAAAAACAAAAAATACTATGTACTTTTTATACATAGTATTCTACTTGTCCATTAATTATTCATTTAATATATTTTTATCTTTCAGCTTCCGCTACATTTTGTTTACTAAAATATTCTTTTCTCATTTTTATAACATCTACTTGCCTTAAAGTAGTAGCATTCATTATTTCTATATCTGTTTTGCCTTGTTTCATAAGTTCATAAGCCATTTGTTTTTCTCTAGCCACCTTTAATGTTTCTTTAACCTTAAAAATTGTATCATTTTCTCCATATATTTCAATACATATGGTACACAGTCTTTGTGCAGATGTGTAATCTCCAAATTTGCCATATTCATTGCTGACAAAAACAAGAGAATCTATATCAAATTTTCCTTCTCCATAAGCAACTGTTTCGGCTAAAGCTTCAACTTCCTTTTGGGTTAACTTTCCACCACATTCAACTATTTTTTTGCAACAATTTGCATATTGTCTTTTTGTAACTCCGCTAATTATTCCACTGTTTATATTCTCTTCATATGTCTCCATTTTTCTTCTACAGTCATAAATAATTTTATCATTGCTTACTGTATATTTTGTTTCATCAACTAAATCTTTTTCTTTATTGTTTTTCCTTATTGGACTAACCCTTTTTTCTTTAATTAATCTAGATATTATAGGATTAATTTCATTATATGAAAGCTGTAATTCTTCCGAAATAACCTGTCTATTCTTTCCTTGCTCTAACAAAGCTATAATCCTCTGTTCAACTTCCGTTAAACTTGCTTTTCTTTTCAAAACTATTACATTTTTATCAAGCTTTCCCTCACTAATAAGCTCATATACATAGTCAAAAACATTACTTATACTTGTTCTTAATATTTTAGCTACTTCAACTATAGTATATTCACTACTAAATAGTTCTTGTATGTCATCTCTACTTTGATTTTTTCTTATTATTTTTTCTGGTTCCTTTATCAATCTAGTACTTGTTATCTTTCCTTCATCGGCTAACCTCTGAATTATATCAACTACAGCATTTTTTCCTATACCAAGCTCTTGCATTATTTGCATTTTAGAATATCTTTTTTCTCTAAGTTCCAACACTTTATTTTCCAAATCCAAATCTACATTTCTTTTTAAATCATCTTTTGATATCTTACCTTCTTCAATAAATTGCTTAATATATACATACACCGTATCTAGTGATATATCTAATATATTAGCAATTTCTTTTATTGTTTTTCCGTCATTTATTAACTCTAATGTTTTCTGTTTTCTTTGTAATGTTCCCTTCTTTTTTAGACTCCTATCTTCTTCATTTAATAATCCTTGATTTATTAAACTATTTATAATTCTCGTAACCTTACGTTGTTCTATATGTAATGTTGTTGCAATTTCATATCCTGGACAGTCTCTTTTTCTTAATTCTAATACTTTTTCTTCCAATTCTTCTTTTTTCAAATCTTTAATCCTCGTAACTTCTCTATCCATACAAATCTCCTTTGTAAAAAATACCATATATAATATATTTTACTACTATTTTGCAAGGCTTGCAAGTATTATGTAGACTGTTTTTTACTTCTTTATATATAGCAACAGTAGATGTGAAACAATATGCATCAGACACAGATTGTTTTGTACCATTAATGGAAAAATTCAATCAAATATATAAAAGATATCCGAAGTATCCAATAGCAGATGCAGTATATGGTTCATATAATAATTATTTATATTGTGAACAACATGGAATGGAAAAGTTTATGAAATTTACAATGTTTGAGAAAGAGACCAAAAATGAAAAATATAGAACCAATCCATATAGAGCAGTTAATTTCAAAAAAAGATGAAAAGGGAAATATAATATGTCCAAACAAGAAAAATTTATATTTAAAATGTCTAAGCATCTGAAAGGTAATCAATACGGAAGGACCGAAGAAGTGTATTCATGATTGTACGAATTGTCCACATAAGCAAGAATGTATCCCCAAAGTAAAAAATAATAGAACAATAAGATTAAATAAAGAATTAACGTCAATACATAAAGAAGTGTTAGAAAATCTAAATTCCATTCATGGAGCATTATTGTAAATGACATCGTCTGAAGCAATTAATCTTAGAATTACAGAATTATTAAAAGAACGCAACATGTCTGTATATAAATTATCGGTATTTCGAATTCAATTATTAGTGATTTTAGACGTGGCAAAGTAAAAGAACCTTCTATTAGTTCATTAATTCATATTTGTGAAGGTTTTGACATAAGCCTTAAAGTATTTTTCGATTCTCCATATTTTAATGATGTAGAAGCTGTCGATAGAGTTGATAGAATTGAAAAAGAAAGTAATAAAGCAATTTAATAAATACATTTTGGGGACAGAGCCATTTTTACTCCATCCCCAATTATTCTCATTATATTATTGTACATTTTTTTCTCCGTCCCCAGATTGTTCAACCTTTATATATTTTATATGTTCCACATTATTATTTTTGCTTCTCTCCACCATTTTTTCATATACTCTATCTCGCAAATCTTGTTGTCTTTCTTTTAATGGTAGTTCTTCATTTGGATAAAATGGTCCATCTACATATGAGATGAGTTGAATTTTATTATTGTGTCTGCCATAGCCCTGATATGTGTTTGTTATACAGTACGCAGGCGCATTTAATTTTACTGGATACTTGAATGACACTGCTTTGAATGGTCTTATTTTTGTATAGTATGGCCAAATATGGGCCTCTGGATATATTGTTATTGAATTTTTGTTTTTTATTTTTTCTTCTATTGTTGCTAAAAAGTTTTTCATTGCTTTTATGTCTGATGGAATTGGAATTGCGCCAAGCATTTCGACTAATGTTCCTGTTCCTCTTAGTGAAATGTTTACTGGATTTACTATTAAAAAGTTTCTTTTAGGATAATCTGCAACACTTGGTATAAAAGTGTCTGCAAATTGTTGTGTGTGATTTGCGTACATGAAATAACCTTGATTTTTACATTCTTTTAGCTTTTCTTTCCCAATGAATTTATGTCTAAATTTTATTTTTAGATAGCCCCATTTTATTGGCATACTTAGTACATTCTGAATAAATAATGAACATGCATTCCAGATTAAGCTTTTCTTATATCTAAATCTCTCGTCTATTACCCTTGGTTTTAGACTTGATGGAGCAAGTTCATCATTTAATTCATCACTATAATATAAAACCTTTTGTTCCATTTTTACACCTCCATTTTAGTTGAAAAAGAATTAAATTTTGGCAAGAAAAATGATATTCAAAAGCATACTTACTGTATGTAACTGCATTTTGAATGAAATTTGACGTAGCCAAAATTGTAATTCTTTTTCAACTTAGCTTTTTTCAAAAAACTGTGAAGTATAGTTGCTCCACAGTTTCACATTGTATTTTTATTATTTATTATTCTTCTTTTCACACGTATATTCCAATGGAATTCCATAAAATTTTTCATATACATTCTTCCAGGTTTCAAAGTTTTTCTGTTTCATTATTTCTGTATTTTCTTTTTCGGTTAGTTTTTCGTCTGGATATATTGGTTCTTCCACGTTTATTGTATATTCTTGTATGTTGAATCCATCTTCACCAATAAGTTTACTGTCTTCCATTGTTATAAATATTGGTATTACTGGTACATTATTTCTTGCAGCCAGCTTAAATGCTCCATTTTTTAGTGGCTTTGGTTTTCTGTAATTCCACCACATACTTTGCTCTGGATAGATTAATATATAATCTCCTTTTTGTAATATTGTGTCTACTGCTTTCATAAAGTTTACCATTGTTCTCTTGTTTGAGCTTAATGGTAATGTGTCGCAATTTCTAAAGAAGAAGCCATATAAACCTGGGAAATTTGTGTAATTTCCTTCTCTTATTACTTTGTATAGCCTTTTATCTTTTTCATTTTCAGACATTCTAAACACTTTTTCTACAGTAAAACAGTCAAATGGATTAAAGTGGTTACATGTTATTAATGCTCCCGTTTTTACTTTGTTTAAATTTTCTATTCCATTTACTTGTTTTATTATTAATTTGTTGTTTTTTAGTAAGTTATCTAGAAATCTTTCTCCCATTTCGTTGGCAAATATTCTTTTTATTTTGCTAGACATTTTTTCTCTAAGATAGTCTATATTTTCTGGTGTTAGTACTATTGTAGGAGGGTCTTCTTCAACATCTACATCAAATTTTCCTTCTCTCTCAAACTCTTCTATCTTCTTTAAAACTTCCAACCTATCTTGTGCTTTCTCTATTTGCCCGTCATTTCCTTCTGATGCACTTCCTGTTTCTTGCTTTTCTTTTACTTTTATTGGTTGATTTTTTAGCATTTCTTCAACTATTTCTTCTTCATTTTCTGCCACTTGTAATTTTTCTTGTCTTCTCTTTTCTTTTTCTTGTTTTCTTTCTTGTCTAGCCTTTTTCGAAATTGCTAACAATTTTTTTGTATCCATTAAAACTATCTCCTATTTTCTTCTATCATCGCCAACACAATCAGCTTCCAATTTAGCTAATTCTATAAGTTTTGAGCTATTTGCATCATCCTTTTCTTTGTCTGCATCTGTGTATTTACTCTTCATAGCTCTTATTTCATCATAAAATTCTGTCTCTTTTGCATATTTCCAGAAATATTCTTGATATAATACATCATCGAAGTACCATGGCTTACAACCTAAATTATAATGTACTAAATTAATAGTTCCTTCACGTTTTCCCATTGCTGGCATTCTGTTCCACTCAAACCCTAATAGCTTTACTCTACCTTTGCACAATCTATTCATGTAATCTTGGTCTTGTGCAACTTCAAATTTAATTTTTCCTAACATATATAAGAATTTTTCTTGGAACTTGTATTCTCTTAAAGCTTTTAAATTCATTACAATAATTCCTGCATTGAAATAATTGTTATAATCTATTACTCCAACAACTTTTTCAACATATTCTTGGAATACAGGTATTGCTTGTACTGCACCGTCTGGAATTCCAGCAATTAAATTATCTCCCATATCTGTGTTATATAAATCTGCAATGTCTGCTAAAGTCACAGTATCGCTATCTATGTAAACTACTTTATCATATTCTGGATAAAGCTCTGGTATAAACAATCTAAAATATGTTGTATTTGAAAAATAGTTACGTGTGTATAATTTATTCTCAATCTCATGTAATTTACAACTTAAGTCTACAAATTCTATGCTAACATTTTCTGTTTCATATGCTTTTATTTTGTTTTTATTTTCTTCCGATACCTTTGTATATAATATTTTTATCTCGTATTTATTTTCTTTTGATGAGTTTTCTATAACAGATTTTAGCGCTACTCCTAGAAAAGGAATGTATCCATCATCTACTGCCATGAAAACTGGTACTATATTTTTGCTCATTTTTAAATTTTCCTCCTATAAAAATTGTTCTCAACTTTCTCCATTTTTCAGATAATATTTAATTCTATATTTCATTTTTATAAATATCTTTTACTTCTATAATTTACTTTTTCTCAATCATTTCAAATTTGCAACCTCTTTGTTCAAATTCTTTTTTCCATTCCAGATATTCATTTAGGTCATCATCAAATCTAAAGCATTTTAGTTCTTTATGAATTCCATCAATTTGCCATTGTTTAAAATTTTCTGTGTGTGGATATGGTTTATACATAAGCCTTTTGCAGAAATGGCAAATTACCGTATCTTGTCTTCTAAAGCTTGCCTGCTCATTGAATTTTCTTGGTAATAAAAGTTTGCTAGTAGTACTCCAGAAAATAGCATCTTGGTCTGCAAATGGTAATTTTCTCTTTTTTATTAAAGCTCTTGCCTTTTCTAGTAAGCCCGTTTCTTTAATTTTATTTAAATTTAGCAATAACATTCCAGCATTAATGTAATCTGGTCTGATTATTTTAGAGCCATACTTTTCCTTAACAGCTGCATACTCATATTCTTCAATATTTGTGTTGTATAATTCTGCTATATCTTTTGCAGCCATCATATCTATATCTAAATATAAAAGCTTTTCTGGCATGTTTGGTACAATATCTGCAAACAACCTTAACAAAGTATAAGGAGTACAATATGCGTTTTCATTTTTTCCATGGCCAAATTCTTTCTCATATATCTCTGTAACATCTATTTTGGTAACTTTGTTCTCTGAATTCTTTGATTTAATTACTTTATTTAAAAAATCAATTTGTTCATCACTCATCGAAACAAAATCCGGATTAATTCTAGAAACATTCATTGTGTATATATAACAATTTACCGCTTCGCTTGTTTTATTTGTAATAGATATAAGCTCTGTTAATGCTCCATCAAATACTTTATAATTACCACAAAAAAGTATATTTATCATAATCTTCCCCTGTTATTTTTCTTTATATACTAAATACTTTGCAAACCGTTTTAATATCTTTAAATGTGTCGTTTACTATTATACTTCATTATTCAAATTTTTTCAACTTTTTTCGTCATCTAATTTTGTAAAAGCAAATGGCAGGGAAAACTTCCCTGCCATTGCGATATACTATGTTTTTATACAGTTACAGTCTGCTTGCGTTCATGGTGCTCGATTATAGAATCAAGCTCTTTTCCGCTCAGCATGCCTTTTTTCGTAAGCTCATTAACCAGCTCCTCTACCACTTCTTGGTGTTCGTCCAAGACCAGTGTTGCCTTTTTAGCCGCTTCTTCTAAAATTTTCTGGACTTCTCGATTCACAATTTCGGTAACTGCCGGAGTCTGCATCTGATAATCCTTGTCGTTCAAATAGATTTGGTTTTCACCAAGCCTACTGGTCATACCATATTTGGTTACCATTTTAAACGCAATTTTCGTTGCTTTCTCCAAGTCACTCTCAGCCCCTGCATTATTTTCAGACTTCATAAAAAGCTTTTCAGCAATTCGGCCAGCCAACAAATCTGCAATCAAATCCGTAAAATACGATTTATCCTTATTTACAGTTTTATCAGTCGCGTCAGTCACTGTCAAGCCAAGATAGCCTTCAGCAGGAACAATAGAAATAGCAATTGCCTTCCGGTCAATCAACTTATCAGAAAAACGCTGGACAACAAAATGTCCAACTTCATGGTAAGCTGTGCTTCGTACCATTTCTTCTGACATATTACGAAATTCCTCGAAATTTGCTCCAAAGTTTTTCATAATAGATTCACGGTCAACGCGATCTTTACCACTCATACGTGCAGTAACCATAGACACATCAATCAAGTCCTTTGTGCGGTCTGGATTGCTTGTGTTGTAGTTGAAACACGAAGAGTAGAAAATAATCATTTCGACCATCTTCTTAGAAATGCGAACTCCATGGAATTCTTCCAACTGCCTAATAGATTCCTTCAGCATGTCATAGACTTCCGTGGTACGAGGTTCTCTTACTGTGATTGTCTTAAATCTGCGCCTCAAAGCTCCTTCCATGCCAAATGTTTGTGCATATTCTTCATCAGTCGTTGCACCAATGACAATTGCATCATCGCCAGCCAAAATGGGCTTCAATGCATTAGACAGATCTTGTTTTTCTCCATGCGAGACAGCACCAGCGCCAACAATCATGTGAATCTCATCGATAAACAGGATAACATTGCTATGTTTTTTCATCAATTCAATGAGGTCCTGAAACCGTTCTTCTGCCTGTCCTCTCAAAGTAGTTCCAGAAATGATGTTATTCACGTCCAAAGAAAGAACAATAAAATCATTAAACATTTCAGGGCATCTCTGATTAACAATGTCAGAAGTCAGCTTATACACGATGGAAGATTTACCAACGCCAGGTTTTCCCACAAGGATTACATTGCGTTTTGTTTTCTTCATCATGTTGCGCCAAATTTCTTCACATTCAGCATCCCGTCCAAGAATTTCACAATTCGGATTATCAATAAATTTACTGTTCAAAATTGTTACACATCCTGTAAGAGACGTCGGAATATAAAATTCCTGTTCCATGTTGGAAGTTGCTTCATTGTAGTTCTTTTGGAATTCCGAAATATCAGTATCCCATTCTCCCAAAAGTTCCATCATAGCTTTAGATAAGTTTTCGGAAAAAGAAATAGCAATGTCTTTTAATGTTACCCCTTCACGTTTTTCATCTGTCACAATCTGAATTGCATAGGTAAAAACATCTGCCAGATCCTGTGAAAAATCAACACCTCCACAATTTGTTCCACATGCATCAACAATGCACGAGGTAAAGATATGAACGTCATCTTCTTGGTATGCTTTACTTTCAGTAAAACATTCCGTAGTCTTTGTTTCATGTTCCGAAGAAAATACAGCATCAGTGCTATTTTTTTCTGTCTTGTTTTCCTCCTCATTTGCATCTTCGCAGTAGCCGTTTCTAAGGATCCGTTGCACATCATCAGAAATTAACTCCAGCTTACAGCTCGAAGATACTTCCATTGAAGTGGCAAAAAGCCGATTCAAAAGAAGCGCATCAAACAGTACTAGTGTGTTCATCATCCCAAGATCAAATTCTTTAGTAATTGCTATCATCTGATGGATGACTTCTTTCACTTCCGTAGTCAGCTTGATACCCATAGTACATACTCCTTTCTACTATGATACACTTTTCATTATAACATCATATCTTGCACTTTTCAAGCTTACATCTCCAATAATTCGACATTATTTGACTTTTTTCTGAGAGTTTAAAATGACTATTTACTTTTTCTAAAATCTTTTTCTCTTTTACTCTTTCAATTCTTTTGCTAATTTTCCAATTGCTTTTGTTTCGATTCTCGAAACATAACTTCTAGATATCCCCATCATCTTCGCAATTTGCTTCTGCGTTTTTGGTTTATCTCCATTTAAGCCAAAACGCAACTCAATTATAGTTTTCTCCCTATCTTTTAAAATTTCTCTAATCTTTTCATATAATCTTTTTATTTTAAATTTTAAATCTACTTCATCTTCAATATTTCTCTCATTGTTCTCTAAAACCTCTTTTAACGTTACAGTATTATCATCTTTATCTTTTCCAATAGTATCCTCCAAATAAACTTCTGCTCCGAGTTTTTTCGTGCTTCTCAGATACATGAGTATTTCATTGTCTATGCATCTAGACACGTATGTAGAAAGCCTTGCCCCTTTCTCAATTTTAAAACTATTTATTCCCTTTATCAAACCAATAGTACCAATGGAAATTAAGTCTTCTTGGTCAACGTTTGTAGACGCATATTTTTTGCATACATGTGCCACCAACCTTAAATTTCTTTCTATTAATATGTTTCTCGCTTCTTCATCGCCTTCAGACATTCTTACTAAATAAATTTTTTCTTCTTCTGATGAAAGTGGTTCTGGAAATAAATTATTGTTTGAAATATAACCTACAACAAACACTGCTGTTTGTAAAAATTTTAAAAAGCCCATTAAAGAAATGGTTAGCATACACGCACCTCCATTTTTCATCATACTTTAAATATATGAAAAAAATTTGATAACGTGCATGACCACTTTAAATTATAACTGTGCATTTATTTCTGCAATTTTTTTGTTTATTTGTTCAATGTTACAACCTTTTGCTGTTTCATCTATTATGTTGTATTTTTCTTTAAGTTTAATTATTTTTTCCACACTTTTATCTATTTGATTTATGTCTATTTTTTTGTTCTTAACATTCTTTTCTATTTTATGTATTGCGTGAATTACTGTGCTGTGAGGCGCTCCTATCATTATTATATCTGCTCCTGCTTTGCATGCTTTCATCGTGGCTTTTACATATCCATATCTTAAGCTTATTGCCCTCATCTTTAAATCGTCTGTCATTACTAGACCTTTGTATTGGTATTTGTTTCTTAAATAATCATTAATTATCGTTTTTGATAGAGATGCAGGATTTTTCTTATCTACGTCTTTTACAACTAAATGCCCTACCATTATAACTTCAGCATTTTGCCCAATTGCTCTTTTAAAAGGTAATATATCTTCTTTTTCTAAATCTTCAATTTTAGCGTCTATCACTGGCAAGAAAAAATGAGAATCTTTTTTTGTAAGTCCATGACCGGGAAAATGTTTTATAACTGGAATCACTCCTCCATTAGCTAATTCTTTCATTATTTGTATTCCATTTTTAATTACTTCTTCTGCATTTTTACCATAGCACCTGTCTCCAATAGCATGCCCATCCTCAAATCTCTGTATATCTAGCACAGGTGCATAATCCATATTAAAACCAGATTCTTTTAACATTTGTGCAGTTACCATTCCAGCCTGCTCTATTATTTCTATATTATCCTTTGCAACCAGCTTTCCAGCACTCTTTATATTTTTTAACTCTCGAGGCATTCTATTCACTCTTCCGCCTTCTTGATCTATACTTATAAATAGCGGCATATTACCACTTTTGTGGTTTACCTTTTTAATTTCATTTATTAAATTTATCATTTCTTCATATGTGTCATAGTTTTTTCTATAAAGAATTATTCCTCCAACTTTATATTCTTCAATCATTCTCTTTGTTTCATTTGTTATTTCTTTTCCCTGTATTTTTATAATCAACATTTGACCGATTTTTTCTCTTAATGTTAAATTTTTCATACTATCATCTCTTTTCTAATAAATTGTTCCTATATTGCATATATTATATCATCTGGAGGTAATTTATGAAATACTTTTACAATTTTTTAATTGGTATATTGATGGGATTTGGTGCTATTCTGCCTGGTGTCAGCAGTGGAGTATTTTGCGTTATATTTGGCATTTATGAAAAACTTGTTAATAGCATAATAAATTTTTTTAAGGATTTTAAGACAAATTTTCTTTTCTTATTTCCAATTGGACTCGGCGGAATAGTTGGCGTAGTATTGTTTGGAAATGTAATAAAATACTTTTTTTCCTTATATAAATTTCAATCTTGCTATGCTTTTATTGGGCTCATTTTAGGAACCATTCCATCTCTTTTCAAACAAGCTTCTACTAATAAATATGTTGAAATAAAAAATATAATTCCAATGATTATTTCTTTTTTATTTGGAATTGCTCTAATATTTATAGAAAAATCTTTAAGTTTAGGCACTACAAATTCCGCATCGTCAAGTTATTTATATTTAATACTTTCTGGTTTTTTAATGTCTGTTGGAATTGTAGTACCAGGAATTAGCAATACTGTAATTTTAATGTGTTTAGGAGTTTACACAACGTACATAGATGCAGTTGCAACAATCAATTTCCACATTTTAGTTCCAATGGGAATCGGGCTTTTCTTTGGTTGTTTACTGTGGATACGAATTATAAAATATTTATTTGATAAACACCATCAGACAACTTCATTATGTATTATCGGATTCACTATTGGTTCTGTTTTCGTGCTATTTCCAGGTTTTGCGCATGGCATTTTGGGATTAATTTGCTATCCTATATTTTTTGTTAGTTTAATATTATCATATAAATTAGCTAATTTAGAAAATACAGTAAGTACTTAAACTATAAAAAGGCATAAAACATTAAAATTTTATGCCTTTTTTATTATTTTTTTCTTCTTAATATCCACCCTTTTTTCACTTCAAAAGGAATTTCTAATATTACTGTCTGTCCTTGTTTTCCTGGATTTACTGTACTTATCTCTTCGTTAGTTTCACTATCATATAATTTTTCTATTGCGAATGCCTGTGGTTTTATTTCATTTGGGATTATCAATTCCAATGTGTCTCCAACACTTAATTTGTTCTTTATTTCTATTAATACTCTTGAATTTGCTGATTTTTCTTCAAGAATTTTGCCTCCAAATTCATAATCTGGATTATATTGTTTTCCTTCGTATTCTTGGAAATCTTTATTATTTCTGTCATTAAAATAGAATGTTGTAAGTCCTCTAGTCTTTACTTTTTCAAGTTCTTTTAAATATTTTGTATAGTCATATCCTTCTGGATTTGCCATGTAATCATCTATTGCATTTCTATATACATTTACAACAGATGCTAAATAATATTCCGTTTTAAGTCTGCCTTCAATCTTTAAGCTATCAACACCCATTTCTATTATTTGTGGAATTTCCTTTATCAAGCACAAATCTTTTGATGATAATATGTATGTTCCATTTTCATCTGTTTCAACAGGCATTAAATTTCCCGGTTTATTCTTTTCTTCTAAATACATATTATATGCCCATCTACAGCTTTGTGAACAATCACCTAAGTTTGCTGACCTGCAAGATAAATATTCGCTTAAGAAACATCTTCCAGAATATGCCCAGCACAAAGCGCCATGTATAAACATTTCAACTTCTAAATCTTCTGGCTTATTCTTCATTATCTCTTGAATTTGGTCTTTGCTTGTTTCTCTGCCTAGAATTACTCTTTTAGCTCCGTTATCATACCAAAACTTTGCAGCATGATAGCTTACAACATTTGCCTGAGTACTTACATGTATTTCTATGTTTGGAGCAATCTCTCTAATCTTTTGAATAACTCCACCGTCAGAAGCAATTATTGCATCAACATGTACTTCATCTAGCATTTTTACTTGTTTTTCTATTTCTTCATAATTTGTGTCCCATGCATAAATATTTAGTGCTGCATACACTTTTTTTCCAATGCTGTGTGCATATTTTATTGTTTTTTCCAAGTCGTTATCGTCAACTTCTGCTCTACTTCTAAGTGAAAGTGAAGCAGTTCCGCAATATACAGCATCGGCTCCATACATAAATGCAACCTTAGCTTTTTCAAAAGACCCTGCTGGGGCCAATAATTCTGGTTTTTTCATTTCATAATCTCCTATTATTATTTCTTTATTCTATCATACTTGAGCTGTAACTATTTTTCAATTCTTTTCTTTGTAATTGCCAGTCCATCTCCAACTTCCAATATCTCAGTTTCAAGTTCTGGATTTTCAGTAGTTTCCTTAATATACTGTCTTAAATGAGTAACAGCTGTACGTTGTTTGTGCTTATTGTAATCACTCATTACATAACCTTTATACAAAATATTATCTGCAAAAATAATTCCATCATCTTTTAACATTCTCAATGCGTGCTCCAAGAAAAATGGATATTTTCCCTTAGCGGCATCTATAAAAACAACATCATATTTATCATTCATAGTTGGAAGAATTTCGACAGCATCTCCTTCATAAATGTTTATTTTTTCTTCTACTCCAACCTTTTTTATATTCTCTTTAGCTTCTGCAATTCTTTCTTCATCTCTTTCAATTGTGTCAATCTTTCCACTATCACTTAAATATTCAGAAAAACACATTGCAGAATATCCAACAGCTGTACCAATTTCGAGTATTTTTTCTGGTCTTTTCTCTGTTAAATATTTATCTATAACTTCTAAAGTGTCATCCATAATAATTGGAATATGTCTTTCAAGTGCATATTCTTTTATTTTTAGTAGTTCATCTTTGTTCATTTTACTTTTTCCTCTTATATATTATCTCAATTCTTATAAACTCGACATTAATTATAACACTAAATGTCCCATTTTAGCAAGTTTTTAAGGGAATTTAAACTTTTTATGTAAATTTATATAATTTTGCACGCCTCTACTTAGATTATTCCTATTTCTTCCCATTTTCTAATTTTCGAATCTTAAATCCTTATAGTCATGTATATCAAATCCGTATTTTTTATAAATTTCACTTACTTTATCTAAAGATAATTTATTCTTATCAATTTCTAATTTTTCAATCATTTCTTCTACTTGCTCTTTACTTTTCCCTTCAATTTCAAGATAAGTTGGAATCATAGGCCATGAATCAATATCAAACTCTATATTTCCTAATCTATATATAGTTCTTTTGTTTTCTTGGTACATACTGTGTTCATACCCTAACATATTCAATATTTCATCGGTTTTTTCAAAATCTGACACTTCCACTTCTAATTCCTTTACACTACCTATTTCTTTTTTAGCAGATTTTTCCTTAATTGTTAATGTCGTTTTAGTTCCATTTGTCCTTAATCTAATAAATCGGCCTCTATATTCTTCGTGAAAATTATATAAATTTCTTTTCTGAAAAAATTCGCCCTCTTTTACAGCTCCAATCTCTAATAATTTTTTTTCAATTTTCATAACATCTATATCTAATACTGTTATTTCATATTCATTTTCCATTCTTACTTTTTCCCCTTTATAATATAAAGCTGAACCCTTTGCAAATTTAGCAAAAACAGGCATTCTGTAGATGCCTGTTTTTATGCAATAAAGTTTCTATATTTTCCAAAAGAATCAATCTTTCTATCTTCTTGCAGCTTTTTCTCTGTCTTTGTTGTTTAATATTACTTTTCTTAGTCTAATATTTTTTGGTGTTACTTCAACAAGTTCGTCTTCTGCAATGAATTCTATTGCTTTTTCTAATGATAATTGAATTGGTGGAACCAATCTTAATGCATCATCAGATCCTGAAGCTCTTGTGTTTGTAAGGTGTTTTTCTTTACAAACGTTTATAGAAATATCTTCATTTCTAGAGTTTATACCAACTATCATTCCTTCATAAACTTCCACACCAGGTCCTATGAATAATTCTCCTCTTAATTGAGCGTTGTACAATCCATAAGTGATTGATGTTCCTTGTTCGAATGCAACTAAAACTCCTCTTGTTCTTGCTTGAATGTCTCCTTTGTATGGCTCATAGCAATCGAATATTGAGTTCATTGTTCCAGTTCCCTTTGTATCTGTTAAGAATTCTGTTCTATAACCAATTAGTCCACGTGCTGGAATCTTAAATTCTATTTTTGTATGTCCGGCTTCTGCTGGTTCCATGTTCTTCATTTCAGCTTTACGTCTTCCTAATTTTTCTATAACTGTTCCGATTGCATCGTCTGGTACGTTTACAACTAAGTCCTCTATTGGCTCACATTTTACACCATCAATCTCTTTGAAAATAACCTTTGGACGAGATACTAGAAGTTCGTATCCTTCTCTTCTCATTTCTTCTATTAATACAGATAAGTGTAATTCTCCACGTCCGCAAACTTCGAAGCTATCTGGAGAAGCTGTTTCTTTAACACGTAAACTTACATTTCTTTCTAGCTCTTTGAATAATCTGTCTCTGATGTGTCTTGATGTAACAAATTCTCCTTCTTGTCCCGCAAAAGGTCCATTGTTTACACTAAATGTCATAGAAACTGTTGGTTCATCTATGTTTACAAATGGTATTTTTTCTGGGTTTGCTAAATCACAAATTGTATCTCCGATGCTGATATCTGGAATACCTGATATAGCAACTATATCACCGGCGTCAACTTCATCAACTTCAACTCTTTTTAATCCCATGTATGTGAACAATTTAGCAATTTTTCCTTGTGTATTTTTTTCTTGTTTACAAATTGAAACTGGCATTCCATTCTTTATTTTACCACGTTCGATTCTTCCTATTGCAATTCTTCCTAAATAATCATCATAATCTATGTTAGATACTAACATTTGCATTGTTCCATCCATATCACATGTTGGAGGTTCAATCTTGTCGATTATTGTATCGAATATACATGTAATGTTATCAGAATCATCTGATAAGTTCATTTTTGCAATTCCGTTTTTAGCTGATGCATAAATAACTGGGAAATCTAATTGTTCATCAGAAGCATTTAATTCTATGAATAATTCTATAACCTTGTCCAATGCTTTTTCAGGTTCTGCACCTGGTCTATCTATTTTGTTTATTACGACTATTGGTTTTAGGTTAAGTGCTAAAGCTTTCTTTAAAACTTCTCTTGTTTGAGGCATTGGGCCTTCAAAAGCATCTACTAATAATAAAACACCATCAACAGTCTTTAATACACGCTCAACTTCTCCACCGAAATCAGCATGTCCAGGAGTATCAACTATATTAATTTTTACTCCATTATACATAACAGATGTATTTTTAGAAAGAATTGTAATTCCTCTTTCCTTCTCGATATCTCCAGAGTCCATTACTCTTTCTGCTACTTGTTCATTCTCTCTGAAAACATGGCTCTGTTTTAAAAGTGCATCAACCAATGTAGTTTTACCATGGTCAACGTGTGCAATTATTGCAATATTTCTAATATTTTTGTTATTCATTTTTCCCCCTCTTCGCCCAATGGGGACGTCCCTTTTTGGGCGATTTTAATTTAAATTTAATTATTTTAATTTTTATTATTTCTCATAAAATATGATTTTACCAGTTATTCTTAACATCATAAAAGTCATATAAATTCACGTTTTAAAAAGCTTTTATTTTATCATATATTTAACAATATCCAAGGTTTTCGCCCAAAAAGGGGCGTCCCCTCTGGGCGAAATTTTATTATGCATTCTCTTTATATTCTTGTGATGTTCCTTCTAATTCTCTTATCGATAGTTCTATTTTTTTGTTTTCAACATCTATGTTTATTATTTTTGCATTTACTTTTTGTCCAACTTGAAGTTCTTCTTCAGGCTTTGCTATTTTTCTTTCACAGATTTGTGAAATATGAATTAGTCCCTCTATTCCTTTTTCCAATTCTGCAAATGCACCAAAAGGCATTATTTTAGAAATTTTTACTTTTACCACATCTCCAACATGGTATTTTTCTTCTACTTTATTCCAAGGATTTGGGCCTTTTTTCTCATAAGATAATTTGAATCTCTTATTTTCTTTATCAAGCTCTTTTACACTTACTTCAATGCTTTGTCCAACTTCCAATATATCTCTTGGGTTTTGATTTCTTCCCCATGTCATTTCCGATATATGCAACAAACCTTGTGCTCCACCAATATCAACAAATGCTCCATAATCGCTTATTGCTGTTACAGTACCTGTATATTTCTTTCCAACTTCAATGTTGTTCCAAAATTCTTCTTCTTTTGCTTTCTTTTCTTCCTCAACTAAATCTTTTACAGAACCGATAATTTTCTTTGCTCTTTCATCGTTTTCTATAACTCTAAATCTAATTATTTTTCCTTTATAAGAGCTTACATCTTCGTCTCTTCCAACTTCTGATAATGAAATTGGTATAAATACTCTAATTAAATTCTTGTATAATACGACTAATCCATTTTTATTAGTCTGCTTAACTTCTTCTTCAAATACTTCTTTGTTGTCTACTTTTTCTTTGAATTCTTTTCTTATTTCTTTTATTTTTGCGTGTTTACAAGACATTAATACATTGCCTTGTCCGTCATTTAATTTCAATACATCTGCTTTTATCTTATCTCCAACCTTATATTCATCAGCTGGTTCTAGTCCTTTTTCACTAAAATATTCGTTTCTCGGTATAATTCCATCTGCTTTATAACCGATATCTACAAATATTTCGCCTTTTCCATTAATTTCAACTATTGTACCTGTTATAGTACTTCCAACTTTTACTTTTTTTAAAGTTTGATTTATTATATCTTCAAATGTTAAATTATCTTCAAATTTTCCCATAAAAATCCTTCATTTCTATATAGTTTTGAGTCTATTTTGACTGTGTTTTTCGAAGTTTTAGTATTTTTATAACAATTTCAAAACTGAAATGCTATAAAACAATAACTTTTTCGCCCAAAAAGGGGCGTCCCTATTGGGCGATTTTCTGTTGTCAATTATACATTATTTTGCTTGATTTGTCAACATAATTATGCTGTCCATAATTTCTTTTGTTGCCTTTTCTATATCTTCTTTCTCTGGATTTTTTGGTTCGTAATTTGTATAATCTAGTGGCTTGCCATAGTTTAATTTTACCTTAGTAAATGGTTTGAATGTTCCTTGTATTCCAACTGGTACTACTTTTGTTTTGGTTTTTAAAGCCATATATGCTGCTCCATTTTGTACTTTTGCACCTTTTGCTAAGCCTTTTCTTGTTCCTTCCGGAAATAAACCTAGTGCTTCACCGTTTTTTAATGCAGTAAGGTTCATTTTCATTGCCTCTATATCTCTCATTCCTCTCTTTACAGGAATTACATCAAATACATGTGCAAACCAGTTTAGAAATTTGTTGTGAAATAATTCTTCTTTCGCAATAAATCTTATTCTTCTCTTGCTTGCAGTTACTAAACCTATTGCATCCCAGGTATTTAAGTGATTAGCACAAACAATTACAGGTCCCTCCATAGGAAGGTTTTCTTCATTTATTTTTTCTATTCTAAACACAACCTTGTAAAAAGCATGTAAAATTGCTTTTATAGTCGCTCTTTCTATTTTCTTCCATGTTGTTTCTGGTCTCACCCAATATATTTTTTCTTGCTCTTTTTTTTCCTTTAATTTTTTATCTATTACATTGCTTATGGCTTTTTCTACTTCTTTTATAGTCATTTCTGAGCCATCTATAACCACTGCATCTTCTGCCACTTTTAAGGCTCCCATCTCTTTTTCCATGTCATTTTTATCACGTTTCTTTATATTTTCTAAAACCTCTTCATATGACATTTCGATGCCTTTTTCTTCGTTTTGTTTAACTCTTCTTTTAGCTCTTACTTCTACATTTGCGTCAAGATATATTTTTACGTCTGCATTTGGAAATATTACAGTTCCAATGTCTCTTCCTTCCATTATTACATCTTTTCCTTGAGCCATTTTTCTTTGAAGTCCGCCCATCGCAAGTCTTACTTGCTTTATACTTGAAACAGGTGATACATTTGCAGATACTTCCTTGCTTCTTATCTTTTCTGTTACATCTTGACCATTCAAAAATACTTTTTGTTTTCCTTTTTCAGTACTTAATTCTATTTGAATGCTCTTTAACATTTCTGCAATTTTTTCTTCTTCATTCATTCCAATATTTTGGTTCATCATTTCTAGTGTAACACATCTATAAGTTGCACCAGTATCTATATTTACTAGATTATATTTTTTTGACAATCTGCTTGCCATAGTTCCTTTGCCTGTTCCTGCAGGTCCATCTATTGCTACTATAAAAGACATTTTCTTCTCCGTCCCCAAAATGTACTTTCCATACACTTTGCATATTTTTTATTCTTCATTCATATGAATTCCCTTTGCAACTAAATCAATTTTTATTATATTCATCGCAGTTTGTTTTTCTATTTCTTTTTTTACCCTTGCTTTATAATTCTGTAATACCTCTATAATATTATTTCCATAATTTATAATTACCTCTAAGTATATTGATATTCCATCTCCATAGTTTTGAGTCCTTATTCTGGAAACATCATATATTTCTGGCATTTTCTTGGCTACTCTTTCGGCAATTTGTCTAAACACACTGTCCGATATAGTAAATTTTCCAAGATAACTAAAAGTAGGCCTTATTATTGATTTTTCTGATATATAAGGGGTTCCACCTTTTGATTTAAATATTTGTAGTGGATCTAGAATATATCCAGAAAAATCCTTTTTTATTTCAAATGTTGGTACTGGTATTACGTGTTTTCCTTGTGTAACACGTATATTACGAGCCTTTTCCATCTCTTCTTCTGTTGCAACTTCGTTTATATAAATTGTTTTCTCAAGAGGTGGTAAATCCAAGCTTTCTATTATTTTCTGTATCATTTTGTCTGATGTTCCCAAAATCAATAAACTATCTGGGTTGTATTTTTTGAAAGCTTTTTTCATATCAGCTTGTTCTTTTTCTTCTATAAAAAGTGCATGTTTTACAGTCTCTATTTTAGTTGGAGCTTTTTTAGCCGATGTTCCTGCTAAAACCTCATTTTCGTTTATTAGCAAACCATCATCTATTATGTAATGAATGTTATTTTCTCTTGCAACTAATTGTGCTCTGTAGCTCTTCCCTGTCCCAGATGGTCCAACAAAAGCCAATACTCTCATTTTCTGTTTTTCCACTTTATTTCACTTCCTTTTTTATTCTTACATGCTTGAAAAACTTCTAATTATTTTTCAATGAGTTCAAAAGTATATCTATAATCCTTATACTCATCTATAAATTGCTTTTCATCAAGCTTTTTCACATCATATTTTTCTGCAATTTCATCATATAGTTGATGTGTATTTTCATTTTCTACAATCCAAATTCTTCCCGTATAATCATCTAAAATTTTTGACAAATCTTCTTCAATTACCATGTATGGTGCAAATGCCTTGTATGCATCATGTACTCCCCATTGTTCTTTATTGTAGAAATATGACGTATTATCATGGTTTTGTGATACTTCTGTTGTTATAACAGCACCATTTATTGCTCCAGAATATATAATTATATCCCCATCTTCAATGTTTTCATTTAAATATGTCTTAAAATCTCTGTTGTTTATAGCATAATTTTCTCTTATTGTTCTACAGTTGCTAATTGCCGACAAAGTCAATATTACTAAGCAAATTGATATCATGCGCACTTTGTTTGTATCTCTTGCCATGAAGTATGCAATTGAAAACATGAACGCTCCATTTAAAATTAACAAATATCTACTTAACAATATTACACTATGTAATAATCCACAAATTACTAACACTAAAAGGATTATTCCTATATAGATGATGAATCCCCAAGTACCAGGTTTTCTTTCTTTTTTTGGCGTGCTTGCTACCATATAAATTAAATATGCATAAAATGCTGTTGATAGTATTATTGGCTGGAATGTTAAATTTCCTTTATATTGAACTGTTAATATTTCATATATTGAACCTGGAAAAGTTAATGTAATCCAGAAACTTGTTCCTTTTAAATGGCTTGCAAACACTATAAGCCATGGCAAATATGCTACAACTTGTAGCACTGCCGTTATTGTAAATTTTATTAAATCTTGTTTTCTTTCTTTTCTATTCTTGATTAAATATATGAATAGAGCCAAGTTTATAACTCCTGCCAATAGTACTCCATAATAATGAGTGTATGCCAATGCTAAGCTACTTAGTCCGAAAAATACATATGTTAATTTATGAATGTCTTTCTTATAAATTCTATAAGCATATATGCACATAATAGCTCCAAGAAGCATTCCTAAAGAATACATTCTTATTTCTCCAGCGTATTGAGCTGATACCGGTAACATTAGTGCTAAGAAAGAAAACCAAAAACCAACTTTTTCTCCAAAATCCTTACGAATATGTGTATACCCTAGTATCGCAGTTAGGGCAATTGTAATTGCCGAGAACAATCTATAAATAATAATATTCTCTCCAAATATCAAATTCAAAATATGTAGGCAGAAATAGTAAAAAGGTGGATGCACATCATAACTTGTTATATTCCATATTTCTGAAAAAGAATGCCTTACAATTCCTATTGTATAGCTCTCATCAAACCACATATTCGTGTGAAATATTGATAAACTCATGAATATTATTCCAAGCACAATTACTGCTATATGTATAAGCTTTGGTTTTAAAATTTTTTGAAGTTTTTCTCCCATTTTAATCACATTCCCCTTATATATAAATTTTATAAAATTAATTGACATATTTGCTTCATTTGATGTATAATAAACGTAGAAAGTAAGCAATTACAGAAATGTAGTTGCCAAATATATTGCAAACTGCACACTGCTCTGTAATCGAAAATTTTAAGCAATGTGCAGTTTTTTATTTTATTTGTTTATTTATCCATTGTATGTATATAATACATAGCAAGGCTAAATTTATTGTTATTGAAATCATTAATCCTATAGCTAGGAACATAAAAATCTCTAACATAGCCTCACCTCCCAACTCTTGATAAGAAATCAAGGTCAAAAGGCAACCACACATCCACTAAATACTTACTTTCTACGTTAATATTTTACATTATTTCCATAAAAATGTCTATATATTTTATAAAATATTTAAGAAAAGAAGTACAATAAACGGAATCTACTTTTTCAGCAGTTTCCTTTTATTGTACCTCTTTTATAATTTTTTAAATCTATATTCGTTTAGGCAACATCTTTTATTTTTATATCTCTTACGTGGTCTATCTTTTCCCACTTTGTATCACGTACGAATAAGCATTTGAAGTTTATTAATAACCATGAGCCTAAGAACAATGGGTATAAAGCAAGTCCCTTTAACATTGGTCTTATTGGTTTTCTTTCAATTATCATTATTACAATTCCAACAAATATTGGCAAGAAAAATGTTGGTAATATATATCTTAAGCAGTTTATTAATAAATCCATTGGTGTCATTCCACCAAATATGAACATTACAAAGTTTATTAACAATAACACAATAGTCATTATAAACATTGGAATACTTCCCATCATGTACAAAAGGCCATCAAAATTCATCAATGTTTTATTTTTCTTCACAGCTCCAGCTAATGGTTTTGTGTATTCTTGTAAACATTGAATATGTCCTATTGTCCATCTTGATCTTTGTGACCATGATTGTTTAAATCCTACTGGTTGTTCATCATATACTATGGCATCTGTTGCCCAGCCAACTCTTTTACCTTGTATTATACGTTTCAAAGAGAATTCTATATCCTCTGTTAGAGTGTCTGTGTTCCAACCTGTTGGTTTTATTATATCAAATTTAACCATAAATCCAGTTCCATTCAAAAGAGCTGATAATCCCAAATTGTATCTAGCTAAATGATAGAATCTGTGCATTGTCCAATAGAATATTGCATATCCTGCAGAAACCCAGCTATCTGTTGGATTTTTTATATCTCTATAACCTTGAACAACTTCTTCACCTTGGCAAAGTTTTTTGTTCATTGCAGTAAAGAATCCCTTATCTACAATGTTATCTGCATCAAATACGCAGAATGCATCATAATCTGCATTTTCTTCTATTTTTTGTTTTAAAAACCATTGAAGAGCAGCCCCTTTTGTTCTTTTTTTAGGGTCATCTTCTTTTCTCTCCAAAACAATTGCTCCAGCTTCTTTTGCAATCTTAACCGTATTATCCGTACAATTATCTGCAATTACATAAATATCTATTAAATTGGCAGGATAATCTTGTTTTTTCAAGCTTTCTATTAGGTTTCCTATAACATTTTCCTCATTATGAGCTGGCAAAATCGCCATAAACTTATGGTCCTTTTCTTCAACCAATGGTTTATCTTTTAATTTTACAAGTGAACATAAACTTACTATCAACTGATATACCCAATATATAGTTAAAATCCAAACCATTGCTTGTTGTATTATATATAAATACTTCATTTTATCAATCCTTCAATTATTATAATGTTGGGGAATTTTCGTTCCCCACATCTATATTATACTACTTATTCATATATTTGCAACTATTGTCGAATTTTGATATTTATTGCTACTTTTACGTGTTGCATTTATTATTCTTCTACGTGTTTTTCTTTGTTTTCTTTATTTTCTTCTAAGTCTTTCATTGTTAAGTTAATTCTGTCTTGATTATCTATTTCATAAACTTTTACTTTAATTTCATCGCCTACTGCTAAAACATCTTCAACTTTTTCAACTCTCTTGTTTGATATTTTAGAAATATGAAGTAATCCTTCTCTTCCTCCACCAATATCAACAAAAGCTCCAAAGTTCATTATTCTTGTAACTTTTCCGTCATAAACTTTTCCAACTTCGATATCTTTTGCAATATCTTCAATCATCTTTAAAGCTTTCTTTCCGTTTTCCGCATCGTCTGTGTAAATGCAAACTCTTCCGTCTTCTTCGATGTCTATTTTAACACCTGTTGCATCTATAATTTTGTTTATCATTTTTCCACCAGGTCCTATTACATCTTTAATCTTGTCTACATTGATTGTTGTTGTAATTATTCTTGGTGCGTATTTAGATAATTCAGCTCTTGGCTCTGCTATTTGTGGTTTCATTATTTCGTCTAATATATAATCACGTGCAACTTTTGTTCTTTCAAAAGCTTCTTTGATTATATCATATGTTAGTCCATCGTTTTTAATGTCAACTTGGATAGCTGTTATACCATCTTTTGTTCCACCAACCTTGAAGTCCATGTCTCCGAAGAAATCTTCTATTCCTTGAATATCTGTAAGCATTACATATTCATCTGGATTTTCTTTTGATGTAACAAGTCCTGTTGATATTCCTGCTACTGGTTTCTTTATTGGAACACCTGCGTCCATAAGTGCTAGAGTGCTTCCGCAAATACTTGCTTGTGATGTTGAACCATTTGAAGATAATACTTCTGACACAACTCTTATTGTATAAGGAAATTCATCTTCTGATGGAATTACTGGAACTAGAGCTTTTTCAGCTAATGCACCGTGTCCAATTTCTCTTCTTCCTGGTCCACGTGATGGTCTTGCTTCGCCAACTGAGTAAGATGGGAAGTTGTATTGATGCATGTATCTCTTAGATTCTTCTTCGTCTAATCCATCTAATTCTTGTTCTTCAGATTTTGTTCCAAGTGTTACTACTGATAATACTTGTGTTTGACCTCTTGTAAATATTGCACTTCCGTGTACTCTTGGTAAAACTCCAACTTCACAAGATAGTGGTCTTATTTCATCTATTCTTCTTCCATCTGGACGTTTGTGCTCTTTGAAGATCATCTCTCTTACACATTCTTTTTCTAGGTCGTGTATGCTGTTTGCAATTTCTGTGCTCTTTGCTTCTGTTTCTTCTTCTCCATATTTTTCAACAAAATATGCTTGAATATCTTCTGCTAATTTATCCATGTTAGCATCTCTAACTTCTTTATCCACTGCTTGTACATCTTGATACATTCTCTCTTTGAAGTTTTCTTTAATTTCAGCATATACGTCTTTGTCTGTTGCAAAAGAAACATATTCAAATTTTGGCTTTCCAACTTCTTCTTTTATTCCTTCTATGAATTTGCAAAGCTTTTTAATTTCTTCATGTCCTGCTTTTATACAATCTAGCATTGTGTCGTTTGGTATTTCATCTGCTCCTGCTTCAATCATTGTAACCTTTTCCATAGTTCCAGCAACAGTTAATTTTAATCTGCTATGCTCTCTTTGAGCAACTGTTGGATTTATAACAATTTGTCCATCAACATATCCAACATTTACAGCCGCTGTTGGTCCGCCAAATGGAATATCTGAAATTGATAGTGCAACTGATGCACCAATCATAGCGCAAACTTCTGGGCTATTATCTTGTTCAACAGATAAAACTGTTGCAACAACACATACATCATTTCTAAAATCCTTTGGAAATAAAGGTCTGATAGGTCTATCTATAGCTCTTGATGTTAAAATAGCCTTGTCTGCTGGCTTTCCTTCTCTTTTTTGGAAGCTTCCTGGAATTTTTCCAACTGCATATAGTTTCTCTTCGTAATCAACTGATAGTGGGAAGAAATCTATTCCTTCTCTTGGCTCTTTAGATGCTGTAACATTTACCATTACAACTGTGTCTCCATAGTGAATAATTGCATCCCCATTTGCAAGTTCTGCAACTCTTCCTGTTTCAACTGTTAGCTTTCTTCCAGCTAACTCTGTTTCAAATTTTTTGTACATAATATCTCTCCTTTTAATTTATTTATAAGCAATACTTGTACTTAGATTGTAACCTCTATAAAATGTTATTTAAGTTATTCTTTGTATGTTGAATTATTTTAAAACATAACATTTTATACAAGCTACCTCTAATTTTACAAGTATGGTTATACAACTTTAATGTGACTTTAAAATGAATTTTTTATTATTTTATGCTTTTTTGCATCAAAATAACAAAAATTTTTTCTGTAAATTTGTAAAAATGGGCGCTTTATCATTTGTAAAACGCCCTATGTCTTTATTATTTTCTAAGTCCTAATTTTTCTACGATGTCTCTGTATCTTTGAACATCTTCTTTAGCTAAATAGTTTAATAAGCTTCTTCTAGCTCCAACCATTTGTAATAATCCTCTTCTTGAGTGATTATCTTTTTTGTGAACTTTTAAGTGTTCTGTTAATTCATTAATTCTTTCTGTTAAAAGAGCTATTTGAACTTCTGGAGAACCAGTATCCTTTTCATCTCTTCTGTAAGTAGCAATAATTTCTTGTTTTCTTTCCTTTGTCATTTTCATTTCCTCCTAATTTTTATTTGCCTTATTCTTAGATTTAGTGGAGTTTTATCCTAAAACCATGAGTAAGGTATGTTTTACGGTATCTATGATATCACAGATTGATAGAAAAAACAATAGTTTTGGTTTAAAACAGTCAAATTTTTGTAGGTTAGTCAATCATTTGTCACAAATTATTTAAAATAAATACTTTGAGCACCTATATTGCAAATAATGATTCTTCTTGACTTTTATATTTTTTTATGAATTTTCTTGGGCTCAACCGTCCTAGCGATCTCATCGGAAAATTATTATATTCTTTTCCTCAGTTTCTTAAATCTTCTAAACTATAAAATACTCTTTTGTAATAAAATCTTTCTTGGTCTTTTCTATGACTTCTTTCTGCTTTTCTGCGCCCTCGTGGGTATGTAAATTAAATCTCCAAATATTTATATCGTCTTTATCCATACAAATAAAATCCTCCTCTATAACTTATAATTTGCAGGCTACACATCTTCAATTAAATTTCTCTTTTTTTCCAACATAAATTGTATAAAATAACATATTTTATTCACTTTTTGCTTCTTCCTCGCCACTTAACACATCCTTCCCTAAAAAATAGTCTTCTATGAAATTCCATCTTTCTTCTTTACTTTTTAGTTCTAAAATGAATTTTTCAAGAATTTGCACATCTCTTTCGTGTTTATCTTTTGCCTTCTCCACTATCTTATTTTTATATTTTACTTTTCCATCTGCAATCGCTTGTATTTTAGCCGGATCGTTTAAACGAATAAATATTTCTGGGTTCTCTCCACCATACATATCATATTGTATCAAGTTAAATATTGATAATATATTTAATGCTCTTATAATTTGGCCTATTGATTTTTTATCTACATTTTTGTATTTTACTATTTTTGTACATTCAGCCTTGTCCAGCTCATTTATAATACCGCTTCTGTATAAAATTTTATCTGCAAGTGCTTTATAGCTTGATGAATTTATTCTATATTTTACTATTTCTCCAATAGTCTTTGTTGTTACAAAATCTCTTATCAATAATTCTGGATCTTCTATGCACTTAAAATATCCATTTGCAATGTTTTCAGTTATTATTTTATCTTTGAATTCCTCATTTAGTTCTTTCTTCAATTCATTTATAGTAAATTCGCCTTGCATTGCTTGTAATTTTGCTAATACTTTATTTACTTTGTCTATACATTCTATTAACTTTTCCTTTACTCCTGCAAATGTTTCCTCTTCATTTATTGTTTGTATTTCTATTTTGGTTCTAGGATGTATTTTTTCTGCAAATTCTTCAAATATTTTTTCTCTTTCCTGATAAAATGTGTATTTAAACTGTGGAAAAGATATTCTAGAGAATTTCTCTTCCCATAACTTTTTTAAATCGATTGAATATATATCGCCAAAATCAGTTACTTGATAATCTCTTTCATTTTCGTTGTTTCTCCCTTTCGCTAGTAGTTTTACATATTTATAGAACTCGCTTTTTTCAAATTGATCTTTTATTTCTTTATCAATAACAATAAAAGCACTGGTAAACATAGATCTTGGTCTTGTTATTATTACTGGAAATTTAAATTGTGAATTTAAATCTTTTTCTATATTGAGTAATGCTGTTTTTACTGTATTTTCAAGGTCACTAGCTTTTGCAAATACAGTTTCAAATGCTTGTGGAGTTATTAAATTATTTTGTCTCTTGCTTCTTTTATACACATTACTTAATACTCTCATACAGCCTTCTATATGATACTGTTTTATTGCAGACATTCCAAAGAGTTGATTTGCGTAATTCATATCTTTTTTATAATAATCCATGCATGCCATTCCAGTCATTTCTTTATCTCTTGCAGCTCTGCCTATTTCTTGTACATAGTCATTCAAATTTCCCGCCTCTGCATAATGATACACATTTTTTATGTCTTTAATGTCTATTCCCATTCCAAAAGCCTTTGTTGCAAACATGAACTTTATTTTTCCACTTTTATAGTCTTTAGCAGATTTTCTTTTTAGTGGTTTATCTGTTTTTCCTGTATATAGTCCTACTTTTTCTTCTGTCTCATCAAGCATTTCGAAGCCATTTCTTCTATAATATGCATCCATTGCAGTTGAATTATATGGAAAATACACTAATGATTTTTCCTGTTTTTCATCCCATTCTTCTAATCTTTCTTTTAGATTTTCAGTTTTAGAAAGCATTGTTTCCGTTTTGTTCAAACTCTCATCATGTATTTTTATGTCAAAATCAATATCGTCTCTTTTTATTTCTCCTATATATGTTATTGGGTTTCTTAAAAATAAGCTTTGTGATATTTCTAGCACTCCATCATCTTTTCCGCCCATTACAGCTGTTGCAGTAAATGTACACACTGGAAATTTATATTTTCTAGATGTTAAATCAAGTCTACCTCCTTTATATCTAGCTCTTCTTAATCGTTCTATATATGTACCTAAATACCAATAGTCTGGTCTAAATCCTTGTCCCCATGTTGTTACAATATGTGCTTCGTCTATTATTATTGCTGATATATCTCTTGTTCCAATTATATTTTCTATAGAATATGACAATAAAGCTTCAGGACTTAAATACAAAATATCTATTTTCCCTACATCTATCTTTTTAAGAATTTCTTGCTTATCGAAAGGATTTATATCTGAATTTATTCTTGCTGCTTTATGGTAACCTCTCTCCTCTAGATTTTCAACCTGGTCATTCATTAATTCTACCAATGGAGAAATTACAATAGTTAATGATCCAAATTTGTTTGCTGCATACACAGCAGGTATTTGAAACATTACAGACTTTCCAGCTCCAGTTGGAGCAGTTACAAAAATATCTCTATATACCGAATTCTTACCATCATTATTGTCTTTACTTATTTCTATTTGCTCCACTATTGCATCTATGATTTCTTTTTGAGTTATTTCTATTGTTTCATTATTTTCATTAGGTGATTTATATATTTTTATAGGCTTAAATTTTTCGAAGTTAGGGATTCCTATTTTATTCCTTGCTATATCTATATATTCTTTTTCTCTTATTCTTCTTTTTTCACCATTTTCAAATTTAAATACTTCTATTCCATTACTTTGAAAATAACCTACTATACCGGTGAACATTTCTTTTGTAATGTCATCTTCTATATTTATAACAATTCCTATTTTTTTGTATTTTTCGCACTCAATTACATTCTGTAAGTAAAGTTCTTTATTGTCACTTAGCTCAAAAACAAATTCAACATCATTTGCTAATATTAAATCATTCTTTTCTGCTTGGTATCTTTTCTTTACACTTATTTGATCCCTATCATCATATTCATAGTTATTATACTGAACATAATATTTTCCATTTATCTCATACACATATGAATATATCAGATCCATATTTTCATTTTCATAAGAATCATCATTCTGATTTTTCAATAATGATTCCATATATTCTTTGTCATAGTATTCCACAGGATATATATTGTAATATTTATTGTTATCATATACACATATTTTTATATTAAAAACTTTTGCTATTGCAGTCAATGCCTCATGGCATGCAGATAATTCTTCATATGTTATCCACAAGTCTTCGTTCATAAGTCTTGTATAATTTTGTGTAATTGCCGCCATAACTTCTTTTGAAACTTTATCTAAAGTCTTACTAATATTAATTTTATTTTCTATTTCAGTATCGACTAACCTTTTATCTTTCTCTCTTTCCAAGAACTCTTTTTCATATCCCTTATAAACAACTAACATATTATCCCCTTTCTTATTACATTAATTAATCCATTTTTTAGCATTTTCTAGTCTAATTATATCATTTAATTTATTAGTTTGCATCAAAAATCTAAAAAAGTCTGTTTCACAAGAAAATATACTTTTTGAACCTCTTTGAGCATTATTTTTAATTCTACATCATTTATACTTATATAAAGACCTCCCCAGCAGTTGAAATCTAACAATAATTTATGCTAATATTAACATATAGTAAATTTTATAAATAATTTCTAAAAATCAGGAGAATAACCATGAATAATCTAGAATATTTAAATAAAATAGTAACAATAAAAATTGATAGGCCTATGGGTAGCAAACATCCAAAGCACGGATTTATTTATCCAGTAAATTACGGTTATGTTCCTAATACTATAAGTGATGATGGCGAAGAATTAGATTCTTATGTTTTAGGAATCTATGAACCGCTAGAAACTTTTACTGGAAAGTGCATTGCAATAATCCATAGGACAAATGACAATGACGATAAATTAGTTGTTGTTCCAGAAAATAAAACTTTTACTAATGAAGAAATTAAAGTATTGACTGACTTTCAAGAGCAATATTTTGAAAGTATAATTCTAAGATCTAAAGATTATATAAATTGGAATAAAAATATTCCAGAGTTATCTGTAACTAATTTAGAAGATAGCTTAAAATTTTATAAAATGGCTGGTTTTAAAGTTGAATATGATAGACCTGAGGATAAATTTGCATTCATATCTTTGGATAATATTCAATTTATGCTACAAGAATTGTCTGATAATGATAAGTGGGATGTCGGAGAATTGAAATACCCTTTTGGCAATGGAATTAACTTTCAATTAGAAGTTGACGACCTTGATGAAATATATAATAACTTCAAAGAAAATAATTATGCAATTGCTTTTGATATCGAGGAAAATTGGTATAGACAAGATGATAAAATGTTAGGAAATAAAGAGTTTTTAATACAAGACCCAGATGGATATTTGTTAAGATTTACGCAAGATTTAGGAGAAAAGACTGAGCAGAATTAAGCTCAGCCTTTTAATATTTAGTTTATTTTTTAGCTCCAGTAAAAACTTTCATTTTATCTTACGAGTATATCAGAAAATTTGGGGCAACTTTCCACAAATTGTTCTATATACTCATTTAAATTATTTAGTTTTGGAATTATTTATAATTTCAGTATATAATTTTCATTTCAATTTTTATATATTAAAGTCATCAAATTCTAAGTCTGCAAATTCTATGTTTTCTATATTTTTTACATTATTTTCTTCATCTAATGTCAACTTGAATACCTCAGGTGAATTTAGTCTTTTGTTAAAGATGATTTTTCCATTGTAGCTTAGTGTTATTTCTTTGTTTGGAGTTACGTTTTCTACTTTGCACCATTTCATGAGTAGAAAGGTCATGGCATTTCCATGTGTAAAAATTGCAATCCTTTTGCCTTTATTTTTCTCTACAATTTCATTGAATACTGATTCCATTCTTTCTCTTACGTCTTTTTGACTTTCTCCGCCTTCTGTTTTGAAGTTTTCATCTTGGAATTGTCTTGTGTACCAATCTGGATATTCTTTGTCATTTGGTTTTCCGGTTCTTCTTTCGTCTAGTCTTTCATCAAGATTTGCCTTAAGATTTTGTTTTTCCATTAAATATTTTGCTGTTTGCAACGTTCTTACACAGTTGCTTGCGTACACTACATCTATGTTTTGCAGTTCTTTTTCGTTGCTCAACTTTTCTGCTCTTCTTTCTCCTGTAACGCTTAGTATTATTTTCTCGCTTTTTATTAGGCTTTCCTGAGTCGTATTGTAACTTTCTATGTTGTTTTTCATGTTAAGTCTTACTGAATGTCTTATTAGATATACTATTGTTTCCATTTTTTCTCTCCTATTATTTTTTCAACATTATATCACTTTTTCTAAAATTGTATAACCATTTTGCTATATAAATACCAAATTACGTTATCTATGTTATCTGATATTTTGTTTTCTTTTATAATTTGCTCTACTTCTTTTTCTGTTATTACACTTTTATATACTTTTATTTTTGCATTTGTTAAAATTAATTTTTTGTAATCTTCGTCTATAATGTTTAGTAATTTTTCTCGATTATCAGTAAAATCTATTTTCATGTCTTCATAGTATCTGCAGATTAATTGCATATATAATTCTGATTTTCTTATTTCTTGTTTGTGTGCTTCTAAGAATTGTACTAATCTTTCATAATCAATTTTTTGTGCTCCTTTATTAAAATCATATAATGCATATAGTAAATATGTTAATATTGATTTTCCTTCTTGCTTAATAAATTTTTCGTAATATTCGTTAATTTTTTCATCTAATAGTTCTGTTGTCCTATAATTTTTGGCATCCCAACGCAATGCTTCTTCATATTTTGGGCTTATTACTCTAGATTTTTTCATAAAACTTGGAATATTAAGCGCTCCTGAACATTTAGTGCTTCCTTTTACCGAATGAGTATCAGCACTAGCTCCAAATAAATTCGAAGTATTAAAAATTCTTTGATCTGAACCCGAAAAGCTTTCTTCACATTCATAATCCATTGCATCTATTCCTTCAAATGCATCAAACATGAACTTGTTACTTAATGTTGTTTCTTGATATTGAGGTACATCAAGTAGCTTATTTTCTCTTTCATATACTGTTATAAAAGATGTGTATTCAGAATTTATATTGTATTTTACAGCTATGTCTATTATCATTTTCTTGTAATTTTCTATTTTTTCGTAATCATATGTATTTTTAATGTAATCTTCTAAACGTTCTATTTCTTGTTTTGCAAATAGTACTTCTAGGTCTACATCAGTGTTAGTTATTTTTTCTTTAGCAATTTTCCATGTGTATTCTTTGCCTAAAATTTTTCCTTTTAATTCTATGTCGTCTTTTATCTCTTCTATTTTCGCAAATACGTTAAAGAATTCATAGTTAAATAGACTGTTTTCTTCTTTTATTTCATCTACTAATTTATTTTGCCCATAATCTACTTGTATGTCTTCTACCATTGGTGTTTGTATTCTTGCAAATGTTCTTATTATTTTATCATCTATTTTTTCATTTGGTTGTATTAATTCTGCTTTACCATTACCAGCTTTGGCTAACTGCTTTATAAAATATGAGTTTACATTTGAATCTATTCCGAATGGGAATATTCTACTGTTTTTTCCATGTTCTTTTACAAAATCTATTATTTGTTTTTCGTTTCCAACTTGACCATCAGTAAATAGTAATATTACTTTTTCTGTATTTTCGTATAGCGCAAATTTTATTGGATTTAGTATTTCTGTACCTCCTGCAGCGTGCAAACTGTTAATATATCTTTCCGCTTCTTGCATATTTTTCTCGTTATATTCTATTGCATGTGCACTCATCACTTCAAATTCATGGTCAAACGCAATTATGTTGAATTTATCTCCTTCGTCTAATTGCTTTAAACATTCGATTACTGCTCTTTTGGTTTCTTCTAGCTTAACACCCATCATCGATCCAGATATATCAATTAAGAATAAATACTCCTTTTCACTATCTTCGTATACATCGTCTATTTCTGGCATGAATGATAGATATAACATGTCTTTACCATCTCTTGTTTTTGATATAATTGCTCTTGATGATAATTCATTTTTTAATTTTATATCTAGTTTAAAGTCTTTTGATAAATCATAATTTTCTACTTTTATGTTTTTTTCGTCTATTATGTTTATTTTATGGCTTGGGCAATTTATATTTTCTACGTTTAAAGTTTTGTCTATATTTATAGTAAAATCTACTGTATAATTAGTTTTTCCATATATTAATTTGTTTGTAACATTTGATTTATATCTTGGCGTTACAAGTGTTGGTATTAATATTTCTATCTGGTTGTCTATAATTTCGAATTTATCTATGTATTGTATTTTTACAGTTACTTCTTCGTCCTTATCAATTTTTCCAACTGATATTTTAAATATGTTGCCCGTTTCTTGTTCCATCATGTAAGCACTGTTACCTTTAACAATGTTTTGTTGGTATTCTCTTTTTGCTTCGCCCTTTTCTTTGCATTTTCCTTTTAATATTTTATCTCCAACCTTTATTTCAAATCCAACAACTGTTGCAGTTTCTACTATTGGAAATGTGTACCCAACTTCTAAAACTTCTTTTGTATTGTTTTTGTACATTTGTTCAATTTCAAATGTTCCAAACTTTCCTATTACATTACCTGTTATTTTTACTTTCTTTAGAGCCAACTCTCTTAAATCTACATTTCTCATTTTTTATTTCCCTTCTATATAATTCTAGTCTTCTAACATTTTTTCTACATATTTTTTTACATTTTCAATAATATGCTTATATTTTTCACCATTTTCTTGTGAATAATTCATTTCAAATATGTCACATACATTTTCTCTAATGTATATTTCTTTACCGCTTCCAGATATTCTGGTTTTTTCACTATTGTACTCTGAAGTTTCTTCTTGCAATTTTAATTTTGGATTTTTTTCAGTAGCTTCCAAACTATACTCTCTTATTTCTTCTGTCGGATTTTCCAAAATATATTCTCTTATTCTATTTAATGGCATATACTCTGATTGTAATTTTTTTATAAGAAGTATCCTGTTTAAATGTTCATCATTATATACACTGTTTACTCCGCTTCCTTCTGGTGGTAATAATAATCCTTTACTTATGTAGTAGTGTATAGTTCTTTTCGTAACACCTGCTTTTTCTGCTAGTTCTGAAACCTTGTATTCCATTTTTGTTCTTCCTTTCCTGAAACTTAATTACTTTTTTTCATCTCTCTGATTATTATTTTATCATCGTTACGTAACAATGTCAATATGTATTTATAAAAAAAATTAAAGAATGCAAATTGCTGCATTCTTTTTCACTTATATTAATTTTCGTTTATTAAATGTACAGGATATTCTCCATTTTTTATAACATTTATAATTTTTTGAGGTTTCAGCGGATATTTTTCTAATTCATCTATTTTAATCCATTCGTAGTGAATATCACTTTCAATTCCGCCTTCCATATTTTTCATTGTGTATTCTATTTTTTTATCTTCTTCATTGCAAAACTCTGCTTTGTATACGAACATAATCTCATGATATTTTATTCCTTTTAGCTCAAAGAAGTTTTCTATTGTTGATATATATCCTATTATTTCTATTTCTTTGCCTAGTTCTTCTTGTATTTCACGTTTTACTGTGTCTTGTGAGTTTTCACCTATTCTCACATGTCCGCCCAGCAGAGCATAATGGTTTGCTGTTTCTCCTTTGTGTAATAATATTTTTCCATTGTGTATTATTACTCCTGCTGCTCTTATGTTTAATTTGTAGCCATCTATTTTAATAGCTAAATCTCCTGGTTCGTATGCCATTTTATCCCCTCCTTTTTATTTTATTACTTCTATTTTTATTCCCACCACGCCGTATTCTTTTTCTTGCTCTGGTGTTTAGAATCTGTTCATCGACTTTGCTTTTTCTATTATTTTTTCTTCATCTTCTCCTACAAATACTTTTTTAAATAATTTTTCAAAAGAGTCTTCTCTGTATAAATCTATTACTTTTACTAGTAATTTTTCTTGCAATTCTGGCAATCTTGAAAATTCGATTTCATCGCCAATTTGTATGCTTTGTCTTTTTTCATCATACAATCTAAATTCTACTGTTTTAGTTCCATTTTTTATTCTTTTAAATGGATCTTCTTGTAATTTCATTTTATGTAACATTTTTTCCTCCATCCCCGGATTGTACCAGATTGTACAGAATTAAGTAATAATCTAGGACAAGCCGAATATAATATTTCTAATCTCTCCAAATTTCTCCATTTATAAATTCAGTTAGTGCCATTATAAATGCTTCTCTTGTTAAATCATACATTCTCGTAAAATTTTTCAAATGCCTGTCTTGCACCTTCAACTTTTCCTTTATTATTTGTTCCAATTAAAACTTTCATAATTAGCTGACTCCTTTATTTTTCTATAATTCAAATTTATATATTTTTTCATCACCTATTTCTCATATTGATATTCTTGTATTACTTTTCCATCTACGTCTTTTAATATTATCTTGTTTTCTTCTAATATGATGTAGCTATGTGCTGTGTTGCATTTTGGTAATGATATTGACCCTGGATTTGCAAATATCAAGCCTTCTTTTTCTTCTATAAATCCTTGATGTATGTGTCCATAAATCATTATATCGAAATCGTCATAAGGAATGTTTTCTATGTTGTATTTGTGTCCGTGTGTGAAGTAGAATTTTTTTCCGTTTATCTCCATTAATATGTGGTCGTTGAATTTGAATTCTGAAATCATTTCGTCTACTTCTGCGTCACAGTTTCCTCTTATGACTAATAGCTTGTCTTTCATTGAGTTTAATGTTTCTGCAACTTTCATTGGATTATATTCTTGGCTCAAATCGTTTCTTGGACCGTGATAGTATAAATCTCCTAATAATATTATTTTTTCTGGGTTTTCTCTTTCTACTATTTCTCTTATTTTGTCAGCATAATATCCAGAACCATGTATATCTGATATAACTAAAGCTTTCATGTTATTTTCTCCTTTCTCGTTTTTATAATTTATATCATATTTTCTGCTTATTTTCAATAAAATTGAATCGAGTAGAGGATAACACTTAGTGTGTTTCTCCCCCTCTCACACCACCACTCAAGCGGTTCTCGCAAGTGGCGGTTCAATTTATATTTCAATATGAACTTTTTGATATTGGTTTGATAGAAATATCAGACCTCTTTTTCTTAGCCTTTTAATATTTATTGCAAATTTTAACCAATCCGTTTTGGCAACTAAGGTGGTTTTGGTTTCCATTTTTCTTCTGCATCTTTCCAAAAACTAAAGCCTAAGTATTTTGTTTGGGTTGGTCTTGTTACTTTGCTCTTTTCTGCATTTACTTTTAAAACTAATTTCTTTTCAATAAATTTTGTTATTGACTCTAAAACTCGGTTTGTTGCTTTTTCACTTTTAACTAAAATTATGTAATCATCTGCAGTGGTCTTATCATCTTATTAAGCCTTATTATTATGTTTTTATTCACCAAGCCAAGATTTTGCTACACACTTTCTCCACATCACACCTCACGATGGAACGCTTGTGCTTCACTATATGGTTATATGTACCTCCATTACGGACTTTCACCGGTTAACTAGACGACATGCCCGTCGCACGGCAAAAGGCGGAGGATAATATCCCCCGCCTATGTAGTGTCTAAACTGTTGCGACTCCTCTTTGTTTGAGTGCTCTTCTCTTTGATTTTTCTTCAATATCCCTCTCGCAGACTCTAATGACTCTGCCCGAGTTGTGAAGAACAATAAAGACATCTCCTTCATCGATTGTACCATTGACCATACTAAACTTCGACATATGAACATAAGTCATTTTTACTTGACTCGTTACATATTCCTTTTTAGCACTTTCGTCTACCGGTATCATCTCGACTTCGCACAGTGCAAAGGTCTCGTCTTTGCTAATAATTTCCAAATAGCTTTTCATCTTGATTGATTTTTCCTTTCAGCATTTTTAATTACAGCTATTGCATTTTCACACCTGCTTGCCTACCAAGCATTTCTTTCATCACACTGCCAATTGTCATATGTGATTCCTCCTTTCGTTCATACTTTCTATTATAACATATTATGCTTAATTTGGCAAATTATTCCAAGTTTATTTACATAAACAAAACAACATGGTCACTTCATCGTAGTTTCCATGTTGTTCTGTAATCAATTACTCGTTAAGGACTGCCTGGTACCTTTCGAACTCCTCCAACGTCATTTTTCGCGATTTGCCGTTCATATCAATGACATCCGAAGAATCCAACTCTTTCCAGAAACCTGGTACCTCCTTGCCAGAAAGTGTCTTTCCTCCTCGGATCCAGCATATCTGGCCTACGTGATTTCCAGCAATTTCAAAGCCAAAAATCCTGTTTTGGTATACGTAACCTTGTGGCAGTTTGGGTACTTTGTGACTAATAATTAGCCGCTTCCATAATTCTTTAACTTTCATTTTTTCCTCCTTTCCCCAATTATTGGGGACAAGTATTTATATTCGGATACTTCTTTATTATACCATTTTTTCCTTGTTTTGGCAAATGTTATGTCAATTTCTAAGAAAAAAGATGCAAACATTTGCATTAGCATCTGTTTGCATCTTTTTTCTTAAAAGTTGCCTGTCGAATGTTGCCAAGCCTCGTCTGCAGTTAACTGAACAAACTCTCCATCCATAGTCACCTTTTGTGTACTATGTACATCCTTCCAGTAACCAGGAAGATTAACTTCATTGCCATCATCACATAACTTCTTACACGGCTTAATCCAACAAGCCAAAGTTCTGCCGTTTGTAGCAAAATATATGCCAAACACTCCTTTATACACAAAATAGTCTATTGGACCTTCTGGCCTTTTTGTTGGCTTAACAATTTCTTTTGCAACTCTTTTAATTTTTTCAATCATACTCTGCCTTTCCCCAATTATGGGATATAAAGTGTAAAAAATACGACATACATAATTATAGCAACTTTATTTATAAAAAGCAATAAATTATAAAAAATACATGGAATTTTTTCCATGTATTCATATGAATTCATATTTCTATATTAATTCAATTATTTTTTGTTTACTAAATCTTTTAAAGCTTTTCCAGCTTTGAATAC
>ENA-ORSC01000140-ORSC01000140.1-human-gut-metagenome-genome-assembly--contig:-NODE-140-length-59916-cov-16.379847_pt1 | contig 59916 bp, 68 predicted proteins | sample MGYA00242178_ERZ509140 | MGnify/ENA primary metagenome ERZ509140 (study PRJEB26280, sample SAMEA2338681) | human gut metagenome | biome: human gut; feature: human-associated habitat; material: faeces... | reverse complement strand
TAGCTTTACTATATCTCGCTCGCCTATCGGCTCGCTTTTTTCCCCCATAAAGGAGCAGGTTTACCGATAATTCCATTCCTTTATGGGGGATTTAGCGAGCTTTGCGAGCGTAGGCAAGTCCAGCAATACAACTATCATTAATACGTTGATTTTATCCAAGTACAACATAAAAAAAAAGAACTATCAACGGTATTACTACTATCAATAGTTCTAATCTATTATGAAGTTTCTATGGAAGATTTCGTTAAAAACAATATTATCATTATTACTATGAATAATAAATATCCCCATAACTTCTTTTCAGCTAATTCTTTTATAATACAATAGATTAACATTCCAAATGGTATTAATGCAAATATTAATCCTCCTATAATTATTCCAACAGTTTCTAGTGTCATATTATTCTTTCTTTAATATCTTTCTTTGCTTTTGCATATCCTTTGATATAACCTTCGACAAAGCGACTAATACATAATCTTCTCATATCTAAAGAACAAGGATTATAATTACACTTTCCACAATGTCTACTTAATCCGTCTGATTGATATGCTTTTACTTTAACACTTACTTTTCTTGCCATAATATAAAAAGAGTACTAGTATTTCTACTAGTGCTCTTAATAATGTATAACTAAAATGATTATTACTTATTCGTTCTTATACTTCTTCTCTACTTCTTGTAGTTTCAGATAGATATTATTACGAGCTTTAAGTTTAGGTAATGCTGCAACATATCTCATAGCTCTACGAATTTGACTGCGCATAAACTTATTCTGCGATTTCATTATTTTCTTCTTTTTCAGGTTCAACATAAGGATTCCAAGTATTCATGAACTGATTAAGTTCAACTACGGTTTTCTCTCCATCATATTTATTATCAGTAGTTTCTCTAAGAAGTTCGACTATTTTAATTCCAATTGCTTTCATAATTTAATTGTTTATTGTTTAAAATTAATAATTAGTTTATTTTCCAGTACTACCAAATCCTTCTGTACCTCTTTTAGTAGTACCAAGTTCTTCGAGAGTTTCAACTTCATCCCAAGTAATCTTTTCACGACGACGAACAAGAAGTTGACAAACACGGTCACCTTCTACATAAGGACATCCTTCTTTCTCAATTAACTTATTAAACTCTTGTCTTGCACATATAATAGAATTATAAGCATTTTCGTGTTTAACACGTGTAACAATATCGTTAAAAGCATTACCAAAAGTACTAATAATTCTAATTAATTGACGAGAAGTACGATTCTTGAAAATAACAAGAAGTTCTCCTCTATAACCCCAATCAAGAGTACCAGGACTATTAGGTAGATAATAATCTGTTTTAGTATTGCTACTACGTGGACGAAGTTCCATTTCATATTCATCAAGAAGAGCAAAATGTAATCCTGTATGAATAATAAATCTATCTTTATCTGCATCATATTCTATGCTCTTAGCATAGACATCACAACAAGCATCTCCTTCTCTACCATAAGTAGGTAATGGGACAGATTTATCTTCACGCCAAACTTTAACAGAGACATTATCGATGTCTCGTTCTAGTTTTTGATAAAGTTCATCTTGAGTTAATAAACCACCATTAAATTCAATAATAGCATTAGCTATTGCTTTACTTAATTTACTCATTATAATTATTGTTTTTAAATTTATGATAAGGACAATCAGTTGGAATACTAGGTCTTCTATAACAAGAAGTAATAATAGTATCACTACTTCTTTCTAAGCACGTATAATGTTTATAAAAACAACCTTTTTCTCTCTTTACTAAATGAATACAGTTACCACAAGTTCTGACTTTATTCTTCTTTTCCATATAGATACTTTAATAAATGAACAAACCTGATTATAAATATTACAAATAGAATATGACCTAATATTGGAATAAAGAATAAAGCACAATTAAGAGTAACTGTGCTTATTACTTCATCATCTAGTCTTTCCTTAGTAATCTTTAGTGCTATTGCAGTTATTACAAACTGAATAAAACATTCAATAACAGGGACATCTAATAAGATTGTTTTTAATACGGTTTCTAACTCCATTCTTTACCACAGTTAATACACTTAAAAGCAATTGGGTCATTTTCTTCTTCCCGCGGAACTTCTTCTAGTCTAGCACCACAATTAGAACAACGTGGAACAGTAAATAACCCAATTAGTTTCTTAATAAAATTCTTTATTCCCATACACCAGCCAATGCGTAATTAAGAGCTTTAAGACTAGTATTATAGTCGCCCTCAAATACAGTGTTCTTTAAACGAAGCTCTTCTGTCTTATAGTCTTTAACATTAGAGAAGTAGCCAGTAACAGCATTATAAGCACCATAAGCTGTACCTGCTATTAGTCTTTGACCAACACCTTCCTGATAATATTCAAAAGAATCGCAGAGAGTATTTAGTTTCTGCATAGATATTCCAGCGACTTCATAGGCAGAATTATCTCTACGGAACAAACCGTTATATAAAGACAATTCATCTACTCTCTCGAATTCTTCCCCCGTAAGGAAAGTTGCAGAGAGATATTTTTTTACTTCTTCGTCTGATACTTTAGTTTTATATAATACTCGATACATATCTTCTTCCTCTTCTATCTTACGTTCGGTAAGACCAAGTATTTCAGGAACAGTAAGTATCTTAGTATTAACACCTTTGTTATGTCTAAAAGATATATAACTTCCAGCTGATATTCTAGCTGCATGAAGTGCGTTCATACAAATAACTCTTATAGGAGTAATCATCATTTGTACAGCACTTCCACCGTCGTGACTATTAGTAAAGACAAAATAATGTTGGATAGTATCATTTTTACCACCAATATTAATATCCTTGTCAAAACTAGCTGACATGAATATCTTTTGTCCATAACCAAAATATCCTGCACGGTCAAGTTTTACCCTACTACCAAGAGCATCATCAAAGAAGCCAAAAGCCATTTGATTTTGTACTACTTCGTATCGAGACTTTACTTTCCCAAGAGGAATATTAGTATCAGTACGATAAGTTGCAAACTCACCAGGAACATCAACAAATTCAAAGCCGTTAACTACATTAGGAAAAATAGAACCGTCACGACTAGCACCATTATCATGTGCCGGCATTTTTGCAGACAATTGACATTTAGCAACTGTATAATTAAGTTTAGCTTTTACAATAGCTTCTTCTGTTGTTTTACAATCACTAACATCTACTCCAATTTTTCCTCTCCAAGCAATTCCACGAACTTTGTACTTAATTCTATAATCTGAATCTCTAAAATTAAATTGCATATCTAACTTTTTAATAAAGGTTTTCTTTTATTGAATCAATGGCTTGTTTACGATTACAACCATAAGTATTCATAATTCTCTCGATAAGTTCTTCTACCCAATCTTCTACTTCAAACATATTATTTAATTATTAATGATGTATTAGATACTTGTTTAGCAATAGTAAGGTCAGCATTTAAATCTAAATTAGCTGCAACAGCTGATTTACTAGTAGAAGATTTAAATTCTACCTTATGAGGATTCTGTCCAATCCATTGAGCAAGATTGAAATTAGTAGCATTTGCTAGTTCTGATAAACGTATATTAATAGTTATTTCAGTATCAATAGCAAATATATCATCAGTAGTTACGTCGACGAAAGGAGATTGCATATCTTCCAACTCCTCTATGGGGGAAGTTTCAGCTTTCATGTGAGCACTGATAATACGAGCAAGATATTCAATACTAAGACTTTCTTTAATTTCAGTACTCGCTAAGTATTCGGTAACAATATCTACAAACTGTCGGATAATATCAGAGATACGAATATCATCTAATACAGTGGTAGTTATATTACGAGAATAGATTTTATAAGTACTACCCTCAATAACTTTATTACCTGACTTACCAGTAGAGCCAAACATAAGAACAGCTTCAAGAACAGCATCTTTAAGACGTCTAAGAGTATTATCTCTTGTTTTCTTAATTTGGTTAACACGAGCAACTTCGTCACTACATTCTTTAACGTCACATTGATAACGTTTAATTACTTGAAGATAATCAGCAATCTTATCTTTAAGATTATCTTCGGTAATACCTAGTTTTGCAACAAGTTCATCTGTTGCTTCACCTTCTTCGAGTTGCAAGATAATATCCTGCAACTCGGCTTTAATACTAAATAAACTACTTCCCATTATGTTTCGGTTTAAAATAAGGTTTATCTTTAGTAGAATAACACATATAACTAATAGGACAATCCATAGTTCCCCACCTTTCACAATCAGAACATTTAGGAGGACTATCCTTTTTAATTAGTTTTAATAGTCTATTTACTAACTTCTTTAGAACTTTCATTTTCAAATACGTTTATCGGATATTTACTTTTAATTTCAAGAACAGTTCCTTCAATGATAGTATCTCCTATTTTAATAGCTTTAATACGAACTTTCCTATGATATGCAGCTTCTTTAAGATTACTTCCAAATTGATTAATTAATCTTTTGTTTTTATAAATAGCTACATAGAGACCTAGTTGATATTGTTGAGTAATTATTTCTATATTACCAAATTCTTTATTCTTTATTACTGTTCTCATATTCTTTTCTAATTAATTTATTATGTTCAGAGATAGCTTTCATGATAAGACCGCGAGAATCCCAAAGACTTTCAGCACCAACACTTAAATAGTAGTGTTCAAGTACTTGTTCATTAGACATATTTTGAAAGTCTTCGATACAAGGAACAGCTCTAATAACTTCATCAAACTTATTAGTAATATCGGTTAATAAGCTATAAAGTTTAGAACGAATGATCATGTTATCAGTATTGTTCTGTTTTATCCTAGCAATAAGCATAGGAATTATCTCATCGTTTTGCATTTCTATGAGTTTTCTTATTCTTGTTACGTTTACGTCTCTTAGCAATAGCTTTATAATTAGAACCTTCTTTAGTAGAACTTCCTTTGTAACTATTGTTAGAAGGAAATACTAATTCAAGAGGATTATCATCAAGAAATATATTATAAGGATTATCAAACTTCATTTTCTTTATCTCCTAATGATTTAATATATTCCATAGCTTCTTTACGAGAATAACATAGTTTATCTAACTTAATACTACGTTCCCACCCATTACCGTTATTAGTAATAACAGTCACACCATACGTACCTTTAAAGCTAATGCCATTAACTTCTCTATTGTATAACCCATGTTGATTATCTTTTTCGGAACAACTAAGTTCAATAATGTGATTACCAACAGTATGATAACTATCAATAATAGGAGTAAATATATTAGTTCCTTTAATGACACTTTGAAAGATTTTAGCTCTATCCATATTATTTACTTAATAATTCGTCAAGATAAGAATCTAAGTTCTCAATAATCATATCCAGACAATCTAATTGTTTCTTAAATAGCATCAGCTTGAAGTTACCAATATAATTATCTGTTCTACGAGCATAAGAAAGCTGACAATCTTCATAATTGCTGTTAGCCTCTATACGAGTACTTTTTAACTGATTTATAAGATTAATAAGAATGAATACTTGTTTCTTCTTATCTTTCTTACTTATTTCAGCTATAATATCTAAAATACTTTTCATTTCATTTTCCATACTTACTTCCAGTTTGATTTCTACACCATTCAATATTAGTATAATGATTGTTAGCACTGTTACCGTCTTTATACCTAACATATTTATATACATTAGGCTTAGGATTAGTAACAAATGCTTGAGCAACGAGAGTAGCTATAAATAGCTTAGCACTATTACCATTGTGAAACAATGTGACATGAGGTCGTTCGCAACCTTTACCACGATACCATTTAAGATAACGTTTACGATTATTAGACCAAACTCTTCCGTCTTCTCCTATACAATAGTTGGGAAAATTAGGAATAGTAACGAATCTAACTGTGTTTTTAACTTCTTCCATACTTTTTATTTAAATAACGTGCACGACGTTTAGCTTCTTCGTAGGAATAAACTTTCCTATGCTTAATAATATGATTAAACAAATCAAGAGGAGCATAAACACCAGCAGTCCTTTCAATCTTACCGTTAAGATAATTGTCGATTTTCTTAGATAGTTCTTCACGAGTTATTACGATATATAAGAACTTGATAACATTACGATATGCAATATTATCATCAGGTTGTTTAACAACTGTGTATTTAGTTTTTATTTGCTTCTTCTCCATTACTTCGTTTACAAATATAATCAATCCTAGTATTAGACCAAAGAAAATCTTACTGTTTTTCAGCATACGCAGAAAACGATTCTAAGGCTTGTCATTAAACGTAAGACAAAAATAGTATAGTTGTTAAGGTTGGCATAGTAAATCGTACAGAGACAAAATATCGGGTATTCTCGTTGATTTCCCCCATAAAGGAGTGTTGTTTCTTATACGTTCCGACAGTCCTCTTTGAGTATAAGCTAACGATTTATCTCACAATCAGAATATATAGTAATAACACTTAGCTTTACAGGGGAACAACAAAAAAGCCCTACCACTAATCTTTCGACTAATGATAGGGTAAGAATCAAACCACGACTTACTTTAACAACTTATATACTACAAGGTTATCATCCTCTTCTTCTTTTACTAACTTAACATTAGTATCTGACTTAACATCGAGAGCTTGTATAATATCAGATGCAGAAACAGAATAATAACCATAATCAGAAACAGATACATTTCGGCATTGACCTAGAACATTATCTGTAACAAAACCTAGATACATACCGTCTTGTCCTTCTATTGGGTCGAACTTAGACATTATAAGCATCTTTAGTTTATTATTCAAATGTATATCTTTTATTATCAGTTTCTTTTTCTTATAGTCTATATAAGATTGATTATAATTAACTTTCTTCTTCGTTATTATTTGGTAATCTTGTAGGCTCATTATCAAGTATTTTTATAACATTTCCATGTGAGGGGACTTCCTTGACACCTGACCTACATCTAAATTCAGCAAACGCTATCTTTCCAATAAACTTGTCTTTATTAATAAGATAACTTTGACGAGTAGAAGCATCACCAACTGGCATACATTCAAATGTTTCACCATTAATATCATTACGAAGAACAAACTTACTAAAGTTAGGTCGTTTAGCTCCTTCAGGAATAATATCTAGAATTTTGAATTTACCGTCTAATATTGGTTTACTTTTGTACATAGTAGAATTACGTTTACCAAACTGATATGTAGCATAAGGATTTCGGAGAATAGCTCCCTCGAACTTAGCTTTAACAAAGATATCTCGATACTTAATAATATCTTCATCTCCATTTACATTATCATAAGTATGAATAAGAACGAAACGATTCTTATTATTTATGTGATAATCAAGAATATCTTTAGCATTAACGTAATTAGGCATCTTAAACTTACCGAACTCTGTCTTCAATAATGATATACGACTAGTTTGAATCATATCATCAATAGCTAAATCATAACACCAAAATTGAAGAAAACGATTATACGGACTTTTAAGATTCTCGGCAGCACTTAGAATATCATTTAGTTCAAGACCTGGAATATATAATTCTCCGTCTAATACTAAATTATCTTCTAACATACGATTGAATAGCTTATCTGTAATAACATCATCAAGCAATATATTCTCCAATACAGGACATTTATATTCAAGTCCTTTACGACTATGAAATACAAGACCTTTAGTTTTAAAGAATCCTTCACCACGCATAACAGCTGATATATTACAACGAACACCGTTAATCTTAATTTGAGCTAACAGGTTTTGTTCGTTATTATATTCATATATCTTAGCTAGCATAGGAAGAACAAATCCTTCATTATTAGTATTGTATTTAGGAAGATACATATCAAGATAATGTTTCAAAGCCTCAATATTAGGTATTTCTTGAGGAGCTGCATCATATAATTCAGACAGTTCCATACCTCCTTCTCTACGCTTAGCTGCAACAATAGTTTTCCATTCTTTCTCAACACCTCTAGGTGGAACATATTCAGATGTAGTCCCTTCTTTACCAACAATACCATACTTTAGTATAATCTTGTGTCCTAGTATTTCAGCTGACCAAAAGATTGGTTTACCTTGTGCATTACGCTTATAAAGAATAATACTTTTCGATTCGCTCATAGTTCTTCAATTTTATATTTGTTAGGTTGTTCACGCATAAGACCAATAGCAACTTCTCTATCAATAATCATAGACTTATTAGTTTCAATAACAATAATTCTAACTTTAGAATTAGGAGAGGAAGATGTAACAGATTTCAGCTCCTTTATGGGGGAAGGTTTGGTAATCCGTTTACTAGTCTTATTAGTTCCACCTCTTTTCTTTTCGTAAATAATAGGAGGATGAGTTTCTTCATATTTAAGATTAGCTTCATGAATCTTTTCAAGAGATTCTTTATCGTATCCTAAATATAAGAGAGCTTTCATTATCCATTTATATCTGAAATGAATAGTCTGAATATAAGGATAATTAGGTAAATCTAATTCATGAAGATAATTAGCAATAGTATCAGGAATACCTTTAGTATTACAGTTATGTCTAATCATCCTAATGTCTGATTCATCTAATTCGTAACTAAACGGATTTGTGTCTAATTTCATTTGCTGTAAGTCTTACAATTATATACTTTTTAGGTTTACCTATTCTTGCATGATAGAACTTGAAACATTTTAAATAATCAGTACTTTCAGTCCACTGTATAAAGTTTCCTTTAGATACCGAAGTATTAGCTTCATAATTGAACTCTCTAGGTATCTTATGAGAACTGTACAAATCTTTAGCCAAGTATTCTTTAATAATCGCAATATGTTCTGCATTATCAAAGTCAAAGTTACCATAGATTTTTATCTTAGAGAAATCTATTGGTGTACCGTCAGACAATGAAATACGAAATAATGTATTAGGATTATCAATCATTTGTTGCTTAATACGGTTTAAGTAACTCTCTTCTTCATCTGTTAAAGGGTACATAAAATAATAGCTATGAACAGTTCCACTATTGCCGAAACTATTTATAGCTATTCTTCTCAATGGTGCAAATGAATTAAAGTTAATCACTCGCAATTCTTCTTGCGCTTTAGGCAGCGGCTTATATTCTTCTTCTCTAATCATATTCAAATAATGATTCTGTTTGTTCTATGAATAAATTAATAGTTTCTTTAGAATACATAGTAATTAGCTCCGAGAAATCTTTAGCTCCATAACTTCTAGGAATAACAATAGGTATAATACCATATTCTTTACGTAACCTACGAGCACCATGTACACCGGTCAGGTCACAGTCGTAGAATGAAACAAGTATTCCACCGTCATTTAGTTTAGATTGAAGCCAATTATATTCGTAATCTTTAAGAACGTAGCTCTCCGAAGTAACATTAATTACTCCTATTTTAGACTCTGACAAATTCCCCCTTAAAGGATAGGAATGTAACCAATTACTTAATGCTAGATTGTCTTTATATGATTTAGTTATAATAATTATATCATACTTAGGCTTATCAAGATTAAGTATTCCAACAAGACCATTATGATTGGTTATGAACTTTACTTCTCCCTTACTTCTATCTCGAAGAGGAAAGTAACATTCAATATTATAGATACCATTACTATCTAGTCCAGTAACATAAGCATAACAAGGGTCAGATTCTTTATACTTATATTTAGGAATAGGTTGACAATATCTATTAATATACATTTGGTCAACAGGATAGACAAAATGAGTATTAAGCCAATGAATACTAATTCCCCATTTTTTCCAAATATTCTTATCGTTATTATTCCAACTTCTAGTAGCTACTTCAATAATAGGTTTACTTGCTTTGATTTTAGATATTACTTGTTTAAGTAGAATTTCATTCTCATCGTCAACTTCCCCGTCATATATTATCTTACGAAAAGTATAAGCTATGTGCTTTAATACATAATAGAAATCTGCCTTATTAGCAATATTTATATGACGACCAGTTTTAAAACTTAGAACATAAGCTACTAAGTCAAAACAGTCGCCAAACAGTACGCCTGAAAAATCTCTAACTTTTAGCTTATGTTTATTATTGAAAGCGAAACCTAAAGTAGGATGATTATCAACACGTAAAGGAGAACATATAAGAACATTGTTTTCAACACAATCGTTAACTACTGATACAGGTATACCCATATACTTAGCCATAATCATTTCCTGACTAACCTTAGATAATATAAACTCTTTTGTTAAGTCTTGTCTTATTCCTCTACGCATAGTATAACTAGATAAAATAAGCCTAGCTTTACACTAGGCTTATAACATTATTAACGAAATATATTTGGATTACTTAGAATGGAAGTCCACCATTGTCTTCTGAATCAGGAGCAAATGCAGAACCTTCAGTTGGATTAAAACCACCTGCCGCACCAAAGTTTGGCATACCAGCCATACTAGGTTGAACAATTCCTGCACCCATTGCAATACCACCAATACCTGGGGCAGCTGCAAGATTAGGAGCTTTCTTTTGTTTTGATTGAACACCGTCCATAGGAGCAATACGTTCCTTAGTAATATCAAACATAAGACTAGGTTCTTTGAAATGAGTAGCATCTAACATGAACTTCTCTTCAAAGATACCTTGTCCGACAATGTTCGGAAATACTAAGTCGCCTTCTTCTGAACCTTGACCGGAGAAAGCCCAATCACCTTTGTTCTTGTAGTAACGATTAAGTCTGAACCAAAACTGTCTTTGGTTGCCTACTTTATCAAGTAATGCAGACTTACCATTCTCACCACCTGTTTCAACAAGTTTAACTACATTGTCAAACAGAACTCCCCATGCCTTAATGACATCTTCTACTTCAACTGGTTCATACTGACCATTATCATCATAATCAACATAACCAAGTTCAAGCATTTCAGATTCTTCGTCAGTCATTTCACGACCTTTGAATACAACTACATCAAGGAAGTGTTTTATCCAAGCAAAGTCCATATTAATAAACTTCTCTTTAGCACCACCAGGAATATAGTCAACATTACTTTCATAGGGCCAAAATGTCTTACTAGCAACACGAACATCAGCAGGATTAGTATGAAGAGAAGTAGCTTCAATAACAAGCTGTGGAATAGCTTTTCCTGCAAATGCTGGACGCATATTGTTATCTTCCTTCATAGTTACCCAAGCAACACGAGCATGGAGATGACCAACAAATAACCAAAGATTATTAATAGCATCTTTGTGAGAGAACTTCTTACGAGAAGTAGTTCTTGTTTCATTACTAATACCTCTACGACGCTTTTTAGGAGCAGTAGTTGCAGCACTATTAGCTGGTTGATTTACTACTGATTCATCTACTTTGGCAGTTCCTTCTTTTTGAGTACTCATAAAAATTGTTTTTATAAAGATTAATACTAGCAATAACAAGTTGTACAGGCTTGCTATTGTTTATTGCAAAGTTTCCAAATATAATAAATTTCAAAATTATAGCCAATAAAAAAGAGCTAAATTCAATTAAGAATTTAGCTCTTTATAATCTAGCTATTACTGGAAGAAGTCTTATTTAGCTGACTGACGAACAGAAGGTTCTTCATCAGACTGGAAGACAATCTTGTAAGCACTAACTTCAACAGTTTCTTTTTCGTTACCGATAACTCTACCAGTTTCAACAGCAACAGAGAAAGGTTCGTTAAGTTTAACCTCGAATACACGGTTAATTTTCTCTGCATCTTCACCGAGATTCTCTTTCAATTCATTCCACATACTGGAATCAGAGAAAGTTAACGGCAAACCAACACCATTAAGATTGGAAGAAGTAGAAGTACGTGCACCAGAGTAAGCACGAGTAACAGGAGCATAATCATCAATAGTGATTTCTTCTACTGACTTGCCAAGTTCCTCTGCAATCTTCTCTTTGTTCAGTTCAAAAGCAGCAGCTTTTTGTTCAGCTGTCATACGAACACCAACAAGTTTAACTTTACCGTCTTTCTCGAACAAAGGTACACCTTTACAGATACCATATTCGCCAAAGGTTTGGATGAGTGCAGCACGAGCAGCTTCTGTACCAAATTCAATATTGTTAGCTTCGCACCATGCAACAACTTCAGCATCACGTTCAGCAATAGCTGCATCAATATCGGCAACATTACTAATAAACTGAACTGTATCGCCAGGAATAAGACCCATGATACGAGTAACTGCACCTGTAAGACTAAACTTAGCTTTAGTGCTGTTAACTGTCAATGTAGGTTCGTTACTAGATTGCATTACTCTCTTACCACTCTGTACTGCGGAAAATCCAAATTGAAGTCCCATAATTGTAAAATTTTAAATGATTAATAATTAATTATTAAAAGTGAGCATATAGCTCATTATTAGCGTAAAGTTTTGTCTTATTTCGTATCTATTGATTAGTAATAGTTAGACTTCTATTACTATCAAATCTCTACAATATCAGCATCATCAATACTCATATTGTTCACTATCTTAGCTTCTGTTGTTTCCATACAACCAAGTATGACATCAGCTGCTATATCACGAGCTGCAAGCGTAAAAGCTCTATGACCGATAAGTGTTCTCATATACTTAGTATAAGTATCTTTACTAGCAAGTCCAGCAGTTACAGCGTCGCTATAACTAAAATGACCAATACTAGTAATAACTCTATTATCTATTATACGAGTAAGTTTATATTCAGTAATATAATCACAAGGAACATTAGGTATTCGGAATATTGGAACTAATCCTTTCGTTGCAATATCTTTAGCTTGTTGTTGATTAGCTGCAACACCAAACTTATTATTCAACTGATATTCCTTGTAGATTGTACCGTTATAATCTTGATAATTTCTAACTGGATAAATACCAATTTCGTCATTATCAGCACTAGCATTAAATTCATCAACTTCTCTCTTGCTTTTGAATCGCCTACAATAGTCAGGTATCTTACTATCTATATAAACATTATTACCGTCTGTATATTCATACAGAGCTATATAATCTTTTGTGCACTCCCATGTTATAGCTGCCTTCAATAATAATGCTTTGATTAAGTGAACGTCTAATGTAGTTTTACCATTAATAACTCCTAGATGTTCAATACAACTAGTAAACGGTAAACCTAACTCTTTAGCGCGGCTATATATTGCAAGACCGTCTTGAATAGTCTTAATACCGCACTTATCACTAGACATTACTGATTTCAGATACAACTCTAACTTATTCCTATCATCGGGATTGTAAATGTCTAGGGTATTAAGAGCAGAAGCCATAACCATACTATTATTATTTGGTTTTGCTTTTGGTTCTGTCTTAGCTAGAGTTCTTTCATTCTCTGTCTTTACTTCTTCCATTATTTCAAAGGTCGCTTATTGATTACTCTACAAAGATACTAATTTCTTTGTTAACTTCAAAGACTAGCATCAATCATTCTCCTATTACGAAATCAATTTCACTATCTTTAACTATTTCATAGTCTTTTCCTCCTTTCGTCTCTATTAACTTCTTCTCTTCGTTCGTACCTCGACAATATATCTTATATATAATGTTAGGTACAGAACTAAAAGATAGATTAGGTATTCGATATTTTAAGTCTCGTATGGAGCTACAAAGAGGTGACGTGAAAATTACAACGTCTACAACTCCTTTAAAGCTCGTATCAATAGAATTATTTGCCGACAATACTTTCATATAGTCGTCATTAAACAGTTCCAAATTTCGCGTTCTTTGGGCTTGAGCTTTTATGATTACAGGCTGTCCGACTTTAGCTCCTGATTTATATACTTTAGGTTTTCCGTTTTTGTCATAAGCCTGTATTCCTTCCATATCGTTATGATAGTTTCCGCAATAATCATACTGTAATATACTTATTCCGGTTTGGAATATCTCACCATTAGTCATAATAGATTTACCCTCATACTTTATATTAGCATTTAGATATTCTGTTACTTTACTGGCAAATACTCCATTCTTTGAAATAATTAGTATTCTCTTGCCTATATTTTCCTTAACTATATCAAGTATAGCATCTAACTTAACAATATTATCAGTTACTATCTTAGTTCTTTCTCTGATAATATTATAAGTTTGATTAACTCTCTCAATTAAAGAACTAGGATTATATAGTTCATCTATCTTACGACACATAGCATCGGTCATATCCATTTTAGCTGACCAACCATTACTTTCCGCTACTTGCAATCTACAAGTTTCGGCTGCAATATTTAGTCTAGGATTACCAGTACGACATTCTTCTAACTTATCGAAACTACCAAATATAGTAACACTTTCATTAATATATTGGCTACATCTATCGTAATAGATTCTATCAGCATCAGTTAGGACAACACCTTTTTGGTACTCCTTTATGGGGGAATGAATAGAACGATTAATTAAGTGAGCATAATTAATTTCATATACTTTAGGCGCATACTTATACATAAGTACAGCATTATCAGCAACACTATCAATAGAATTGGTAGCAAGTAATTTAAACTTAAAGTAATTACCATTATACTTCTCTGCAATCTTTCGGAACTTCTTAACATTAATAGTAATAAGAACATCTTTATGACTACTAGGACTAGGTTTATATGGAGAACGTTCTACATATTCACGAGTAAGTATAAGACATTTCTTATCAGTAATTAATTGTTTATGAATGTCCTTTAGTTCAGAAGTGTTGTCAAGATAATAAGTAATGTTAGCTCTATCTTCCATTGTCTCTGTTATTATGAGAGACGTAAGTTCAGGAGTTTTAGCTACCATTTTATCAAGAACCATTGTAACGAAATTCATTACGCTTAATGGTTCGGATAGAATAACACTACCCACACCTTTGTTATCAGACCATTTATTAGCAGCTTCATTATAAATATCAGTTACATCATTCATAAGACAAGTTGTCCTTTATAATATTCAGGATTAATAAGAACATAACTATGATTAAGAGGACTATTTAATAGAATAACATTATTATCTATTAAAAAGTTCCAACCATAGTCATTAGTAAAAGAAATGATTAAATATTTTAATATAGTATCATAACCTACTATCATTCCTTTAAATCTACCATACATAATCTCTTTTCCAAGATTAGCTATACATATCTTTTCTATATCCATTTTATCAATCAAACAAAGTATTTCTCATTCCATAGTATTTCTTAACTAAACGTTTACCTTTACCTTTATTATTACGACTTTGCTCTATTGGTTCAATAATAGCCATAGCTTCATTATAATAATATAAGTAATTAACATTTAGTTCAGATATATCAGTATCATCAACAGTATTACATATAGAAACACGTTGACCTGCACATAAAGAACTCTTTTTAACTTGTTCTTCACCATTATCATTCCAGCCCATACTCTCAACCTTCATGAGGGTTCCCCCCGTAGAGGAGATGTAAAACCTTGTATTCCTCTGCACCGCATCTGTTCTTATCTTTCCGTCTACTACATGAGTAAACTCTAGTCTATACTTATGATTGACATTTTGAGTACGACAGAAATCAAGAATAGATTTAGCATTACGAAGAGTTTCCATAACAGGAGTACCGTTAATAAAGTATTCAGTAACACATTTAGCTACAATAGGAGAATTATATCCTTTAGATAAATCCTCTAAGAACATCTTAGGATTCATTCTACCTTTGAATTTTCTACCATTATTAGGTTTTACAGTAAGATAACTATTTACTCCTTCTGTAACATACTTAGTATATGGAGTAAATTCACCTGTCAATCCAACTACTTTCTCCCATTCGTGACAAATATTACAATATAATTCAAACTTATCTTTCGGTATTATAGAAACAATACCGTCAGTATTAGCACTTATTATATGAATGCCTGCAAGTTCAAGTTTCTCTATTAACATTAGTAGAAATAATTGCCCATTAATAGTAACTTGATACATTGCTTTCTTATCACACAAGAAAGATTGTTCACTACCCATTTTACCAAATATACCAGCATTTGCTACAATCTTTAGACAAGCAGCAGCAGTAGCATGTTTATCTCTCTCTTTACTATCAAGAGATTTATCTTTGGATAAATGTTTATGTTCTAGTCGTTCATCGACAATAGTATCAGCTATACGAAACCATGCCTTAGGAAGTAGATGTTTCTGACATACTTTAAGACTTCTAATAATATTAGGATACATTGAATTAATATCAAAATCACAAATATATATATCAGAAGTACTAACTCCAATATTGCCACTACTATCATAAGGATTACCAATAGTAATATCAGTAGCACCTGAATAATCAGCAGAACTACAATAAATGTTCGGAATCTCGTTTGAGTGTAAACCGCCTGTTGCGATAGTGTATGACGTGCCCATGAAGGTAAATTCCCTGTCAAATTCGCCCTTTTCCCCACGTAGGGTTAGCGAACGTATGTCTGACAAAATATCGTTCAATTCAGGCGTGGAAAATGCGATTTTATCTGACAAAATTTCGGAAACTACGATTTTCCTACGTATTGTCTTAGTATCGATGAAGGCTTTAGGGTGTAGACCAGTATATTTACTATATAGTTTAACAATAACTTTATCAGCTATCGTACTTCTACTTGCAGAGAATACATCTACCTTATATTCTTCACTAATACGATACCTTAGAAGAACTTCTTCTTGATTCATTCTAATTAGTTCGGCAACAATATAAACATCATTGTCATTATAATCAGCCATTTCTTGAAGATATTCTTTAGGTATGAATCGTTCAAATACATTACGATAATGGATATTAAGTTCTCTATCTGTCATTCCCTTAGCTTCGGGAAGTCTCTCGTGATAATAATGTCTATCTAAGTCACCAATAGGTGGCATAGTATACTCTTTTAGATTATACCATTTAATATTAATAGAAGTCTGTTTAAGACTTTTATGATAATGGTCTAGCCTAAATATTTGGAATAAATCCAAGTCTCGAAATGCCACGTTATTACGCAGTATAAGAGAAGTGAAGTTATCAGTCCAAAGAGTATCATTATTAGAATTACGAATAACTCTCTGTGATGTTTCATATAGAAATGTAATAAGTTTACTAGGTTTATCAAATTGATTATAATACATTAATAATGCACTTAACATTAAGCGGTCGTACTTACAATTATTATAACCGAAGTAATCTGCCTTCTGTATTAACCAATATAATAGATTAAATAAATCACTATCATCATCTTCATATAAAACAAAACGTTTCTTAGGTATTGTTTCTAAACGTTTCTTTATCTCTGTAACACTAAGTTTATCAATAATAGGAATAGCTTTTCCCTCATTATCAACACAATCAGAAAATGTTTTAAGATAACTACGTAAATCAACAAATACTACCGAGAAGTAATTTCTAGTTACTTCGACATCATAACACATAGAACTCATATACTTATACTTTTTATTTACCGTAACACAAATATAAACGATTTTTGCATCTACTACAAGCAGTATATAATCTACGAAGAGTTTCATCTATATTTCCCCACGGATTACCAGTACGCATATCAAATACAATATCATTTATATCTACATATACATCAGAATAAGTACTTCCTTGAGCTTTATTAACTGTAAGAGCAAATCCATAATCTAAGTCACGACTAAACTTAATCTTACCAGTAGACCTATCTAATAAGTTAACTAGTAATAAGTTCCTCTCTCTAAATTCATAGTATTCCTTCCAACGCTTGCTTCTATTATATTTCTCTGCATTAATTGCATTTTGAATATAAGTTTCACCTAACTTATAATAAAGCATAACATTATTTAAATTAGAATGGTCTACTACAAATAAAGGTTTAGTTCTATTACCACCATTAACTTGAATGAACGTAACATTGAATCCAAAGATTTCATCTTTATTAGTAAAATTCTTAATATCATGTATTATATAATCTTCAGAATTTACAATAATAGTATCTTTAAACTCATCAACAAAAGTATTATAAGACATTACTAAATCATTACGAGTTAGAATTGCTTTATCACTACCTTCGATGATATTGTTACGAATAAATTTATTCCATTCAGATACAGATTTATTAGTATAAGTTATTAATCGACAAGTATCAACATCTCTAGTAAACTCTTCATTATAAAATCCGTCTATTACAAGAGATTGAAACTCGTATGCACCACAAGTATAATATCCTTTAGTTTGAGTTGAATCGAAAGCATACCTGTTTTTATTGATATATTCTAGGAATTTCCAACTCCTATTATCAATATCTTTTCTTAGTATCTTTAATAACTCACTAACAGGATTATCTTCTTCTTGTCTAACAATCTGTCTAAGAGTATAAAACTTAACATTATCAAAACAACGTGAACGAGACTCTTTAACAGGCGGTAACTGATAATTATCCATAACCTACTATATTTCTATAATAGCCTGACTATATCTTAGCTATATAATTTTGCAATAACTTGTTCTTTATATTTGTCTTGTTGTTCTTTAGTTAATCTAAAGAAATCAACAAAAGCAAAACCTTTATGAGACTTTTTATAACCAGTAACAACTTGTTGAACTAATCTAGGATTAAATCCATTATCAGTAAGTTCGTTACCAGAATTATATATACCGTGAATATAAGATTTATTATCTCTTATACCAATAGCTAAATAAATTCTCATAGAAGTTCCTTTAGGAACATATTCATAAGACTTATTAGGATTATAATTATAAGCGAATATCCATTGATAATTATTATGTAATTGACGTTTACCATTACAACAACTATTAATACAACTAGCAATATGTCCACCTATTTCTTCTGCTTCTTGTGCAGAACTCCATTTCTTAATAACATTCCCAAATATATCTAATTGAATAACTTCAATAGATAAAGGATTTTTAGAATATTTATTTCCATAATTACTATTGTCTTTACCAAACAAATGTTTATTATAAAAATAATTATCTTCTCCAAAAGTTCCTATACAACTACCTCCATTATTACAATTAACAAGTTCAAATCCTCTTTCTTTATATAGTTTTATTAGCTGCTTTTCTATTTCTACACATTCTTCTTTATTAATATCAATAGCAACTATTTCAACATGAACATCATTAAGATTGCTAACTAGTTCTTTCCATTTATTATTTCTATTAGTAAAATCAAAAGCTCTTTGTACATTTCCTTCTCCTATATAAATAGGAATATTAATAGATTTAATAAAATGAATATAAACACACTTAGAATTTAACTTATGTTCTAAACCATACATTTTTGGAGTTTCTTTTTTGCTCATAATATTTACATTTTAAAAATTTATGTAAATACAAGGAGTAAATTGCAAATATACAACTCTCTCCGTTTCCAATTCCATAGAATTGTACTCCCTTACGGGATAGTCGATGAACGTTTCTCTTATTATGTAAATGAACATAACTTAGAGACTTCGCTGCTGATTGTCATATAATAATAGTTTTTCTAACATTCACACTTAGTTTTTCAACTTATGTTGTAGTACTATTATCTTCACGAGTTTCCAGCAATTAGAAGAGTTTAAACTGGGCAATAACTATTTACCCATATAAATCAACATACAACCAAACTGTTCACATTCTCTTTCTATAAGAGTTTTAAGATTAATACCAATCATAGACGCTTCATCAACAATATATAACTTATATTGCTTAATCTTCTTTTCAGCTAATGGGTCAAAAGGAGGATTATTAATATCAAAATCAGTAACATCAGTATTAAGTCTTAAACCTAAATCACTAGCCACAGTAGACGTAGAATATCCAGTAGATGCACGAAGTACACGAGCAGCTTTATGTGTAGGAGCTGCAAGACCAATAACAGATTTAGCTAAACCACATCTCTTTATTACTTCACGTATCATATAAGTTTTACCAGTACCAGCAGCACCAATAAGTGCACGTTTATAATCACCTACAACATAACCTTTCTCAATAAAAGCTACTAGGTTTTCATAAGCAATCTTTTGGTCACGAGTAAAACTATTTAAGACTTTATCGTCTTTCTTAGCATCATCAAACTTTTCAAAATTCATTGCATTTTAATAAGAATCTATCAATATTATCACGACATTTAACTATATAACCTTTAACAGGTAATCCTATCTTAAATGGAATATAACAACTAGGCATAACACAATAGGCATCAGTACATCTAATAATTTTAGTAGGTCTACCATAATTATCTAATGTACGAGTATATATTGTCTTAAAACCTTTACATGAGTACGAACGTTCAGATAACATAATAAGTTCATTACTATCTTTAGGTTTAAACTTATACATGTTATCATGTAGAACGATAGTTCCAGTAACAATCTGCATTATTACTTTCTCACGAGGAATTTTCTGTTCCTCATTTATCGCTGATAGTTTAAAACTTAATCCCATAATATTAAGGTTTGACTATTTGGTTAACACTATACTGTACGCAACACATTCCTTTACGGGGGAATATCTTATATTTATCAGTATTCATAATTCTAGGTAATGGAGTAATTTCACAACATCTATCACTATGAACATCTACGATAATACAATGATAAGCATTAACACATAAATCATGAGATATAACAGCTTTAAGTCCTTCAAAATATACATCAAACGTACTATCAGGATTAACACATTGTTTTAAATCTACAATCATATTAATTAGCTTTAGTTTTATATATTTCGTATAACTTATTAAACTCATCAGAAGGCATACAAACAATAGGAACATTAGTATGCATTTGTTCTTTAGGAACAATACAATTTCTTGCAGTAACTATTCTATCATCTTCAACAAACATTGTTTCAAGAACTAGACAATTATCAGCATCTAATATTTCTTTACACTTAGGACAGATATAAATATCATCTGTACCAAACACAAGAAGCTCATCACCACAGACTAGACATTTACCAGTCGTGACAATGAGCTTACCATTATCTTGTTTAAACTCGTTTAATTTCGGCATAACTAGGAATACGTCTCCTTTCTTCCATTCTAACAAGTTTAACACTAGTACTTTCAAGTACATTAAGAGTGAAAGCTACTAATTTGTAACTTTTCTCACTTTTTCCAAATTTAATTTTCTTCTTAATCATTTACGTTTAGTATTTAGTTATTACTTAATCGGAGTATCTGACGCTCCGCTTCGCTCCGCTTTATTCCCCCTTAAAGGAGTGTGAATTGTTTAAGCTTTTGCTTAATTTCATTTACAACAGCTCTATTCTTATCAATACTATCATTGCTATAAAGATTGTAACTATGTGTTTCATCAATATTTCTATTAATATCAAGAACAAATAGATACATACTAATATAAGAAGTATTATTAAGATTGCAATTAGTATAAAGGTCACTAGAGAGTTTAGTACTATACAATAGACTAAGTTGTATCTTCTGTAACTCTTTAAACAATTTAGTAAATTCTTTCTTATCCATGTCGGTATATTAGTTTTTAGTTAATAATCAATTAAAAAGGAGAGGACGCTTCCTCTCCTATCATTAAACTATTGACACCTAATTCTATCTCACGACAGTAATTTAATTAGGGGTAAAAATTAAAAGACAAATAAAGTTTTTCTATCTCACGACAGTAAATGCAACTTGTATGTTAAACACAATACTATGTATTTATAGCTGACATTTTACAAAGAGGATTTCCCTTACTTCAACCATTTGGTTAATGTTTCAACTTAGATTAGTCATCATCAGAGCTATCATAAGAAATAGTACGATTCTCACGAACAGTACTATTAGAATTCCATAAAACCTATATCTACTATCTTCACAAACAACAGATATAAAAACTACAATACGACAAAATTTAATTTTAGTTTAACTAAAACAGACAAACAAAATTGGCAAATTACTTATTGTATATCTTTGTATAATCTACACAATAAAAATCAGGACAATCTTTAAGAAATGATTCACATATTCTACGAGCTTCATCTTTACTATTACCAGAGTAAAGAGTTTTAGCATTACCATTAAAAGACTTTCTTAGCTTATCATTCTTGTCTAAGAATACAAGATGATTTTCAGAACAATAGAATACAGAATAAATCGGAGCTTTACTAGCTTCATATTTAGCAAGAAGTTTATCATAAGATTCTTTAGCACTATCTCTCATATCACTAATATATTTGATATAAGGAAGTATAATGCTATCCCATTGTTCAACAGCTTTAACCTTATCTTCAATAGAATATTCACCGTCAAGAATATCTTCAAGAAGTCGATTTAATGATTTCACATTAATAGATTCAATATCTTTAAGAAGTTCTTTATTAAGTTCTCCATTAATAAAGCGTTTATGAAATTCTTTCTTAGCTTTATCAATAATATCAGAACCTATACTAGCAGCAATAATTGCTTCAATAATCTCTTTCATTATAGTAAGTTTTAAATTATACAATAAAAAACTCTACTAATATTACTCTAGTCTCACGACCTGAATAATCTTAATAGAGTGAACCGACATTACTTAACCCTTTTTGTCAGATATGAATTAAATTGAGTATATATCGGAATTATACTAAACGTAAAATCATTGTAATAACAGCACCAAGAGCAATAATAGTTGCAATAACAAATGCAGAAGAATTATACTGATTCTTAGTTTTAAGCTCTTCACAATCCTTCTTAATCTTGGCTAAATTAACTTCAAGAGATGCAATGGTATCTTTAAGAGCCTTGTTATTAGCTTCTAAAAAGTTATTACTAGTAACAAGTTTAGAACACTTATCAATAAGATTCTTTTGTTCGCTAGAAACTTTCTCATAAATATATTTATAATGATTAAGACCAGCATTAGATTTATCCAAATCTTTGCGCAAACGAATAACTTCTGTCTTTAACTCATTGACAGTAGGACGTTTCTTACTAAGAACATCAACTTTATTATTTTCTTCCATAACTATTATTATTTAATTAATTTTCAATATGAGTTATATCTAAGTCGAGGTCTATATTATCCTCACTTAGAGTATTGCCAGTATTCCAATTATTAGCTATTTCACAGTCAAGATAGTCTATATCGTCTACCAAACCACAAATAGGAAATTCTATGCCTTGTTCTTCGTACATAATCATAATCGTTTAATACGGATGCAAGTATAGAAATAAATAATTGAAATACCAAACAATACAGATAATTTTATTAATTGATATTACTAAATGCTATATATGATTTATAAGTAGAAACAATATCACTAGCAGGAAAACCGCAATTAAGAAGAGCATTAGTAATCTCGGCAGTATAAACATCGCAACAAGTAATACTAAAGTTTTCATCATTAAACTTACGAATAACAGTAGGAGTATTAGCCTCAATAAAATAGATATTCATAGCATCGACATTATATTCAATAATATCATTTTCATACTTGAGTAATACAGTTCTTGGAGAAATAGAATATCTTAATTCATTAAATGCTTTACTAGCAATACTTGTATCTTTAAATGATATTACAAATTTACTATCAATACTATTAATAATATTATAACCGCTTGAATCTAAACCATATTTTTCATTAGGTTTAAGATATTCCTTAACAGCACGAAATGCTCGTCTATAATATCTGAACCAATAAGTTCTTTCAGCTAAATCAGAAGTTTTACTTTCTAACTTTTCTGTAAGTGCATTATTTGTTTCACGACATTTATTTAGTTCATATTCAATATCAGAAACATTAGCAGCATAAGCCTAAAATTTAGCAATATCAACTCGGAGCTTAGTAATATCAGATTTAAGTTGTTCAATCTCTTCATTCTTCTGACTAATAACGCTAGCACGAAGATTTAATTCACTAGACAGTTTACTAATTTGAGTAGACTTATTAGCAACATCGGCTTCTAATTCAGAAATAGTTTTCTCTAATTCAGAGATTCTATTAGATTCAGCAATACTATAATTATTACCAATATCAGAAATCTCACAAATAGAAGCGATAGATTGATAATCTAAATCAATAATACAACCACTAACTTCAATAATAAAAACTCCATTAAGATGAGATACAAAAGTTAGATTCTTTTTATCATTTACAACAGCTTTCATAAATACAAGTATTAATTATTAAGAATTTAATTTTAAAGTAATGAATCTATATCATAATAATATAGTACGATATAGTAAACGAATAAAGCTAATAACTATTATATAAGTTATTATAGTTTGAACTAAAGAACGGACGATAAAAACCTTCTTATAAGAAAGGTAATTAAACATCAAATACAACAAACATATAACTATTCCAATTAAAGATAGAAATACATGGAACTGATAAGTAGTCATATACTAGAAAGATTAGATATTGCAACACAGATAATAAGTATAGTCATAACAGCTATAACAGATATTGTCATAGACAAAATACTAGACCTCCTATCAATGAGATAGTTATTCAATAAGAAAGTAGTAATAACAAATAATAATACAGTTATTATAAAGAAATAAATATCGGTATTCATAATGATATAAGTTAAATGGTAAATAAAAGGTGAAGATGTAACAGCAATCATGCTCCTTTATAGGGGAGAAAAGCGAGCTTTGCGAGCGGGACTAGACCAGCTAAGTAACAAACCAAATAGTAATTTAGATACTAATAGTAATATATATATCTATACATATCTATACACACTACACTTATTCTATTATTCAATCTATTGGTAATAATACTATCCAGTCTATTATATAGCCTTATATTCAATCTATTGGTATTCTCGTTATCAGGTGTTATATATAGTATTAATATACTAGTGAACTATTCTGTAAGAATAGGAACTAGACCTCATACAATACAACCAAGATATAATACAACCAAGATATAATACAACCAAGATATAATACTAATAGTATATAGTGAGATTGGCAATAGTAAGATTAGATTAAAACCTAATAGTAATAGTAATAGTAATAGTAATAGTAATAGTAATAACATGTGATAGTACAATAGTATATAATATAGTAATAATAACGATAGTAATAATAGCGATAGAGTATCGGAAATATAGTATCGGAAACATAGCGATAATAGTACAATCGAATAAATGTGATTCATACTCCATATGGATTTTGAATAGGTTCAAAAGTAAACATTAAGAGGTTTAGTTAACTAAGTATGAGTAGTTGTAGTGAGTTAAGGGGATGTAGTTTCACTATCATCTCTATATCTTACTATTCATACTACTATTGATGCTATTGATATTAGTAATAGTCTTCTTCCTATTGATGTTAATAATACTATTCATACTATTCATACTATTGATACTATTGATGTTGATACTACTATTGTTGATACTATTGGTGTTATTGTATGAGCTTCTTCCTATTGTCTACGACAATAGTCATCGCGGGGGGAATTTATGCGAGATTGTCTGATAGACAATATCGCCTAATATAATCCTATTACCAATATTCGCGTGGGCGGGCGCGCGGGTACATATTATACGCGCACGCGTACGCACGTATATAATAATGTACGCGCGCGAGTGTTGCCAGTATTTTATATATATATATATATATATATATATAAGCCCATTTTGTTATTTAGAATCCGTCTAAGAAAAACGTCGTCGAAAGGCGGTTTTAGCTTATCAGTTGGTCAGCTTAGCTTATCAGGTGTAGCATTTAGCTTATCAGGTGTAGCATTTAGCTTATCAGTTGGTTAGCTTCGCTTATCAGGTGACTACTGTCGTTTCCAATTCTTAGTGGCTTTGCCTGACGGCTGTGCCCGAAGGCTTTGCCGGACAGCGAGCATAAGTCGAGAGTATTGTCGAACACGTGCCGAATGGTGTGACTTTAGTTTAGTAGTGGAGATTTCTCTCCACTACGTAACTGGTTAAGCAGCACTCTCTGCATCAGGTTGGTATTTAGCCAACATGTCAGCCACGAGCATTTCGTCCGCAAGGGACAACGTACGCATACTAAGTTCGTACGGGAAATACTCGTAACGGTCGTGTTCATTAACACGTTCCTCCTTAGCCATTTTACTGGCATACGGATTTACAAATATCTCACCTGCTCCAAGCACGTGTCCAAGCACACTAATACGTGCCTTCTTGAAGATAACGTGCAACACTGACAACGGAGCTGTCATAACAGCATTAGCCAGCATTGGCTCGCCCTGACCTTTGAGAATAGCTGCAAGCTGAATACGAGTGGTAAAGATATTACGAGTTACAGACTCGACATAATCACCACTTGCAGCATCTTTCACAAACTGTGGAAGATTGCGATTAACCACAATGGTTAATGCACCTGCATAACGACTACTATTATCAATGATATTAGTAATCATCAAGCTATCGTGATTCTCGAAATCAGGACGGTCAAGCAACAGACGAGTAATATCGTCTGCTTCCTTTCCGTGATACTCGGACAAATCAACGATACGTGCATCATCATTACTAGCATCATTAGCGTTAGCATCATCATTGTTAGCGTTAGCTTTAGCTTCTTCGGCAGCTTTCTTAGCAGCTTCTTCAGCAGCTTTTCTAGCTGCATCATTAACTCTTGTTCCCATAATACAAATAAATTAAATGTTATAAATCGGTTAGCAACTGTTCAACCAATGTGCATCCTAACCACACACACAATGGCAATATGTTTAAAGTCATTTGGTTTGATAGTAACTGCAATATGTTTATAGTCATTTGGTTTGATTAAGCCAATAGTTCTTTAACAACATCGTTAATATCTAGTATCAGTACTAACACTACTAATAGTATTAGAAAGCTATTCACATGATTGTCATACAACTTAATGTAACTTAGATGTATGAATACTGGTACACCTAGCATACTTAACGCTAAGTGTACCACTTTAATCTTATCACGAGTACTCATACGTATCTGGTATAATAACGTGAACAAAATTGTTCATAAGTCTCGCCTGCACGACCGTGCGCTCTCCAATCACGCTTCTGTTTATTAATAACATAGCGATAAGTAGCAGTAGTCATAACAACTGCAACCAATAACAATATCAAGAATATCATAAACATTAGTATTAAATTAAACATTATAGCAATATGTTTAAAGTCATTTGGTCTTGACGGGGGTATTGGAATTGGTTTGAGAGCAGGGGGCTATCAGGGTAGGAGGTTCACCTCAATAAAAATATATTCATAAAAAATATATTTCTCCTGGGAGTACCTACAATAGAAGTCCTAAGCTCGCTACCAATAGACTATATAACACTAATACTTTTAAGTTTACTATCTCTAAATCTCTTAGTATTGTTCCTAAGTTCATTAATAGTATTTCTAATATTGATTCTTCATTTAAGTCTTCTAAGTCTCTTACTTTCTATTGTTGTTAGTAGTCTAATTCTTCTTATAGAAGAACTATCCTATTTATTAATATCTATGATTCCTATAAGTCTTATTATTGTATTTAAGTTCTTAATCAGTCTTATTTATATTATATGGTATTAGTTGTATTACATTGTCTATTGTGTCTTATTGTGTAAGCCCTTTCTCCTCTTCTTCGAAGAGTTCGAAGAGTTCGAAGATTCATTACTAGAGTTATAAAAATAGAATGGTAAGAATTATTCAATATTTTAACTTAGTATTAGGATTGCTAGGTTGTATACGAATGTGAACCAGTGTGAATGAAAGTGAAATTATACAGAGAATACAATTCTAAAGGTTTTTTAACTAGTTAGATATCGATGATATAGATATTATTCGTATACTTGTGTTATTAATGACTGACGGTTATATTACAGTCAGTAATGTTAGTCAACTTAATTAATAGTATTAATAATCTAATTAAAGTAATTATGCTACACTTAGAGAACAAAACTAAAGGAGAGACTTTCCTAGTTCCTCAACACATGGCAGAAATTGATTTCCAATATGTTTCTGAAAGAGTTAAGAATATTACTCCTTTCAAGCATTTTGGTATTGTTGCTATTATTCAGACTGCTAAACTTCGTGAAATTATTAATCCTGACTTAAAAGGTACTGGTAATACTAAGTTCATATTAGTTAAAGCTAATTATAGTGATGATGTTAAAGAAGGCGATAGAGCTTTGCTTAATCGTTTCTTATATGTCGCTCCTTCTGACGTATTTATGGGTATAGATTGTAATCCCCGTAGCAATGAACTTACTCCTTATAATCTTTCTGAATTTATTCGTAGTGACCAAGACTTAAATATAAGTATTGCTCGTGGTGAGATATTCCGTAAGGTTAGTACTGGTTCTGTTATTAGTTTACTTGGTAATGAGGTAAGTCCTTCAACTGTTGAAAAGAAAGGTGACAATGGTAAATTGATTACTACTATTGCTGAAACAGTAGTTTGTGTTGGTTATAAGATTGTTCGTCTTTCTGATATTCAAGGACAGAATACTATTGAAGGTCTTATTCCTAATGGTAAACCTCAAAAGTTTATTGTTGCTACAAACTTATTACAAGTATAATAAATGCCGTCTATTGATTTAAAAGAGAAGAGAGAATTGATGCTTGATAGAGCCGATATTATTGCTTTATTAGGTGTCACTCCTGAAGATGCTCTTATCATTAATGATATTGTTGATGATATTGAAAGCCAAGTAGTCAATAGAATTAAGACTATGGGGAGAGTTACAATTCCTCGTATCGGTTCGTTCTTTCCGAATGAAGGCAAACTCGATGCAATGGAGCATCATGCTTTAATGAAAGAGAAAAGGAAAGAGCTTACTCCCGAAGAATACAAAGAGTTTAGAAGAGGCCTTATATTGTCTAGGGTTGTTCAACGTCGTAGATTTAAAAGTCGAGCTACTATAATATCTCGTACAATTAGATTTAATAAAGTTCTAGCTGGACGAAAACTTAAACAGTTTGGTAGAGATGAACGTGGTTATAAACTATATATGTATTTCTTTAGTAAGATGAAACCAGTTAATGATTCTGATTACTATATTAATCTGTTAAATAGAGAAGGTTATGATTGCGAAGATTTCCCCATTGGATTTAAGTGGTATGATTAGTGTTAATGAGCAAGGTTATCCCTATGCTCCTAACGTTTATCAGATACAGGATAAAGATGTAAGAGAGTTATATCTTCGTGATACTAGTGAAGATAAACTTCGGTATATTAAAGAAGCCGGAGTTATTTTTTATCTAGCCGACCCTAAATCTCCACCTAATCAAATGGGATATAGTCGTCCCGAAGCATTAGCTTCTGCAAAGACTAATTATGGTCTTCCTAATGATTGGCAACCAGATGCTCTTATTCTTCGTCTTGTTGATAGATATCATGAAGATAAAATGGGTGTTGCAGGAGAAGCTCTTGAAAGTATTCTTAGAGCTGTTCATAATAGTTCTCGTGCAGCAAATATTATTAGTGAGCAACTTACTAATAAACTTAATGCAGGTATACAAGCCGAAGATACTTTGCCAGTTATTGATTTGATAACTAAGCTAAATGGTATTATTAATATCATTCCTAATCAGATTAAATCTTTAGGTGAAGCTAAACAAGCTGCTGCTCTTGAAATAGAGCAAAAGAAAGCTAGAGGTGGTAAAGTTGTTACTATGTCTATGTCCGCAAAAGATGCTAGTGATTTAGAAGCTCAAGTAGAAGCTCAAAAGAGAGAGCTAGGATTAGTAAGTGATACAATTGTTAACTCTCCTTTACGGGGGAAATACGAGAGTACAAAATGATACCTGTAAAATCTGAATATAAACAAACAAAGTTATACTTTGATGAACCTACTCATAAGTATACAGATAATTGTGGTAATTCTTATATTAGTGCTACTACAATTATTCATTCTTATGTTCCTAAGTTCGATTCTAATTATTGGGCTAAATATAAAGCTAAAGAAGAAAATACTTCTATTAAAGATATAAAGAATCAATGGGATAAGATAAGAGACAAGGCTTGTGATATGGGTAATGTTTATCATAATAGCTTTGAAGAAGGTATTCGTCAAAATAGTAAGTTCTTTAATGCTATTAAATATCTTAATAAGCAAGAGAGTAAACAAATGGTTACTGTTGCTGATTTAGATGTTGTTGATAGTCATGTAAGACTTCTCGATGTTGATGCTTTCATTGAACATACTGAAAACAAATATCCTGAAATATATAAAGTATTTAAGTTCTATACTGAACGAGATTATAAGATATATTCAGAGATAGGAGCTTTTCTTCCGAAGTATTTAGTTAGTGGTACTATTGATATATTGCCTATAAGAGAGGACGGATTCGTTATACTAGATTGGAAAACTAATCGTACTGGTCTTAGATTTCAGGCAGGTTATTATAAGAAAGATAAGAGTGTTAGACCTGTTCAAGAAACAGATGAATGGGTACATAAACCTGAAGATGTTCTTCTTCCACCTTTTGGTGGTCTTCCTAATTGTAATGGAACTACATATAGTTTACAATTAAACTTATATGCTAAAATGGTTCATCTTATTACTGGTTTACCATGTAAAGGTTTAGCTCTTTGTCATATTGAAGTTCCATTTATACTTAACCAATATGGTAGACCTCAAAGATTTAAAGACGGTTTTCATATTGATGAAAGTAAAACAGAAACAGCTAAGTGGTATAAAATATCTAAGCTAGAACCTGAAATAGATACTATGCTTAATATTCGTTATCAAACTGTTAATGGAAGTCAGAAACAACAAATGAATTTATTTGTGTAATAATTAAAGTTATGAATAAATATAATATTAAGTTAATAGATAAATGTCGAACAGTTGATTGGCGAAAGACATTGGAAAGTAAAGGATATGTTTATTTCTCTACTGGAAAGTATAATCTTAATCTTATTGGAGTTCGTGCTAAAGAACGTGATAATAATGAGTTTAACGATGCTTTTATAATTGATTATTGGACAGGTAATAGTAGAAGATATACTCCTATTTATCCTTGTACTACTGACCCAGGATTTAAAAGTCTTGAAAAACCTGTTAATTTTAAAGGTTGTGCAATTCTAGTTCCTGGTCAATATCGTGGTTGTTTTAAGAAAGGTTATCATAAGGGACAATATCTTGCTCTAGTTCAACATAAACCTGTTAAAGTATTCCGTGATGCTAACAAGGATTTTTATATGGACTGTGATGAATCAACAATAGAAGAAGGAATGTTCGGTATTAATATTCATAAAGCAGGAGAATCAAGTGTTGTTGTTGACGGTTGGTCGGCAGGTTGTCAAGTTCTAGCAAGAGGTACTGATTTTAGAGAACTTATGAATATAGTTGAATTATCCATTCCTATTTACGGAGATATATTCAGTTATACGTTATTAGAAGAAAAAGATTTGATAATATGAAACTAAAGAGCATTGGAATAGGACTATTAGTAGTAGTTATACTATTTATTGGAATTAGAGTATTCACCCATTTTGTTTCAAATAAGGAATATGTAGAAGTCCCACTTATCGTTCCTGATACTATATATCAGGATATAGAAACAAAGAGAGATAGTTTACAATTAGTAATAGATTCTATTCTCAATGCTCTTAATAATACTAATCAGTATGAGAAAGAATTTGATAAAGCAATTAGTGATACTGATAGTATTGCTATTCTCGAACGCTTCATATATCTTGTGTCAAAACCAGTCAGAGTTAAGAATCAAGAGACTAGAGACGAAGGTAGATAGTTTACAGCAATCACACTCCTTTATGGGGGATAGCGGAGCGAAGCGGAGCTTAGATAAAGAAGTATTAAGAATAGCCAATGTTAAGTTAATACTTTCAGAAGAGTACAAAAACCAATACGAATCCTACAAGAAGTTATATGAATTAAAAGTTCAAGATAACTACTTGCAGGATTCTGTTATATCTAAGCAACGTGAAGAAATAAGAAGGATAACGTTAATAGGTAATGAAGCTATTACTAATCTTAATAAGGAGTATAAAAAGTCTAAGAGATATAAAAAACAACGTAATGGATTTATAGCTAGTACAAGTGTGCTAGCTATTCTTGTTGTTGTATTATTAAAATAATTATATAGATTATGCAATTGTCTGAATATCCATTTTTCATGTATTACATGGAAGAAGATAAAGGAAAGAAGTATAAACATGCTAGTGACTTTGGATATAAAGACCCATTTGACCATTTCTTAATAGGAGAAAGTGGAGGATTCTTAATGAACATTGACCCAAATAAGAGATTTGTTAATACAGAGCTTCTTCGTCCCGCTGCTATTGCTTATGAGAAAGATGGGGTTTATACTAAGTTTGCAGTAGATAGTATGCCTTATACTAACTTTCGTAAACAAGAAACTCTTCGTAGACTTGTAGGTTTTAAAGCTCCATGTCTTATGGATACTAGAACTGGTGAGATAGAAGAGGTTTATATTACTGGTGAACATTATAACTTTATCAATTATGGGCGTATTCTTAAACTAGATACTAAAACACTTCGTGTTGAAGAAGGTAAAGTTACTGGACGTAAGATAAGAGGATTTCCACGATTCATAGATTGTCAATGGTGGTACTTCTTGATTAAACAGTTCTGTCGAGATAATGGTTTATTCCTTATAAATGATAAAACTCGTCGTGGTGGATTTAGTTATATGGAAGCTATTGGTTCTGCAAACTTTATTAATCTTACTCCTAATCGTGCTGTTATTCATGCAGCTAGTGATAACAAGTTCTTAGTTCAGTCAGGTGGTTTATCAGACTTTATGAAGAAACAGATTATCTTCTATGAATCTAATACACCATTTGTAAGAGGTATAGCTAAGATTGATGCTAGTGATTTTATCTTAGGTTATAAAGACCCTAGTACAGCCATTATTGATGATAATAGTTGGAATAGTGCTTGTATATCTGTGTCTACTAAGAATAATCCTTCTGCCGCTGTCGGTAAAGATGCCGGAGAAATTAAGTGTGAGGAAATGTCAGAGTTTGAAAACTTTGATGATTTTATGGATGTTACTGAACCTACACTAAAGACAGGTTCTGTTACTACTGGTTTTCTTAATGCTTGGGGTACTGCTGGTAAAGCTAATGCTGGTTGGGTTACATTTGAACAGAACTTCTATGACCCTAGAGGTAGAAACTTTATGGCATTTGAAAATGTATGGGATAAAGATAGTAGACCGGAAGTATGTGGTTATTTTAAACCTTATTGTTGGGGACTTGAAGGTTATAAGATTGGTGATGATAATCAGATTGCTACTCTTACATCTCTTGATGATGACGGTAATTCTGATATAGCTTTAGGTTTTCAGATAGCCGAAGAAGAACGTGCTATTGAAAAAGCTAAAAGTAAATCATTTGCTAAGTTTATTAGTTATTGTGGACAATATGCTAATATGCCTAGTGAATCATTTAGTTCTGTAAGTGAGAATATATTTAGTAGTGAGATACTAGATGAATGGGAACAAGAGCTAAAGATGTCTGATAAGTATAACTTCTATATAGACGGTAAGTTTGTAGAATATGATTCTGATAACTTTGAGTTTATTCCTAATGAACGTATTGCTGCAACTGGCGGTGTATATAGAAAAGACTTCTTTGATTATATTAAGAATGTTCCTCGTCATTCTAATGAAGACCCCGAAGGTTGTATTCGTAAATGGTTTAATCCTATTAAAGTTGAATATATAGATAAGAAAACTGGTCAGTTAACTAAAGGTACTCCTTCAGGGATATATAGTATTAGTTATGACCCTGTTGGTATTGATAAAGATAAGAAAGAGCTTACTAACAAACATTCTCATAATAGTATTAAAGTATGGATGAATCCCTGTATATATAATGGTTATCGTCCTAGACTATGTGCCGTGTATTATGGTCGTCCTGATGAACTAGAAAAGGCAGACAGAATATGTTATTACTTTGCAGTTACTTATAATTGTCTTGGTACAACTAATGTTGAAATCAATCGTGGTGAAACAGTAAGTAATTTTAAGAAGTGGAAAGCTGTTAAGTATCTAGGTTATCATCCTGTTTATCTTTGGGACACTAATATTAATAGTAAGAAGGTTAATACTATTGGTTATGATATTAGTAGTGAAACAGTGAAACTTGACGGTCTGCGTATGTTGAAGGAAATGTTGTATTCCCCCATAGGGAAGTTTGAAGACGGACGTGACATGCTTGTTCTTCATACTATATATGATTATCAGTCGGTACTAGAGTTAAAGAAATGGTCTAATACTGGTAACTTTGACCGTGTATCAGAAATGATTGTTAGAGGTATTGAATGGGCAGCTAACGATAAGTTTGCTAAAAAGCAACTTGAACATAGACAAAGAGTTCAAACAGAAAAAGAAAATTTTTGGAATCGTAAACGTTATTAATTATGAGTTGGTTAACAGAAAGTAACAGGTTAAAACATTTCCTCTATGCAATTCCATGTGGATTGCTAGGAATAATGTTTGTGGCAGGTCTTGCCGTTGGCATGGAGTTTAAAGATAAAATGTCGGGAGGAAAGTTTGATTTCTTAGATATTTTAGCTACATTGCTTGGCGGAATGATAGGATTCGTGTTAATGCTTATTATAGTAATAGCTACGGGTGCTATTGATTGGTATATTAATATACTTATTAAACTAAGCGAATTATTATGATTGATGCAAAGCTAAATGTTAGACTTGGGGATATGCCTAAACAGCGTATCCCTAATTCTGAAAAGGATGAGTATTGGGCAGGCAGAACAATAGATTATTGTATTGCTGCTGGACTAGCTTGTAATGATAGAACTAAGACTGAACAACTTCTTGAAATACTTCATGGAGAAATGCCTGACGAGTTTTATCGTAAGACACTTAATCCTTATAATGCTACTAAGGAGAACTTTAAGAGGTTTCCTGCTACTCTAAGAAATCTTGATATTATTAATGATGTAGTTCGTCGTTATTTATCAGAATATGTTAAGTCTCAGCATGAATTTATTGTTGGTGCTAATAATCCTGAAATTATTATGGCTCGTGATGCAGCTATTCGAGAAGATATAGTTAAGAGAGCTATGATAGCGTTTCAACAAGAAGTTCAAAAGAGAGTACAACAGCAACAAGCTGAAAATGCTCAACTAGAAGCTCAAGGACAACCAACACAAGATGTTGACCCAGCACAACTTGCAGGTGATGCAGAAGAGTTTGAAAAGAACTTTATTGATAATTATATAGATGAGATAAGTGCACAAGCACAACAACTATTAGAAGTTATTGATGACGTTCTTAACAATGAGACAATAATTCCGGTTGAGTATTTTAACTATATCACTACGGGGGAAGTTTATAGTTTCCATACTGTTCGTGGTAAGAAACTAATTAAAGAATATGTTCCTACTACTGATATGTATCCTGTTCCTAATGGAGAACAAATGGTATCTAAATATGATATTGTAGCTCGTAGAATGTTAATGAGTTACAATCAGGTAATAGACCAATTCTCTGATGAATTAACAGAGGAACAACTAGAATTTATAACTAAGTATTATAATCCTAGTACTGTTGGAGCTACTCGTACTCTTAGTCTTAATTCTTATACTTATTATTTTCCTGAAAAGTGTAAGGATTATAAAGAAGATACTGGTGAGATATTTCCGTCAGAAGGTTATGATTTAAGATTAAAGAACGGAGAATTGTTAGAAGTATGGCATGTTAATTGGAGAGGATATGCACAAGTTAAGATACTAAAGTATATTAATGAAGTAGGTTTAGTTGATGAAATGATTGTTCCTGATAACTTTGAATTTAATTCTGAACTAGGTCATATTGAAATATCTGTTGTATATAAACCGCAGATATATGAAGGTTATCGTATTGGAGGACAACGTTTCGGTATATATCCAGGTGGTGCTAAACCTATTCCTTTCCAAATAGACGATGATGCTAGATTACAATATTGTGGACTTCAAGAAGTTCTTCCTCAAATGGGAAAGTTCTCCATTGTAGAGATACTTACTCCTTTCCAAATACTAATCAATATATTCTCTTATCATAGAGAAATGATGATAGCTAAAAATAAGATGTTTATTCTTGTTGCAGCTAAGTCTCTATTTGGAGAAGATGCGGAAGAAGCTATATATAATATAGCTGCTGAAGGTATATTTCCATACGATGATGCAGAAGATATTAATAGCACTAAAGCGCAATCTATTAAAATGCTCGATGCTAATATCTCTGGTTATATTACTGAAATATCTAATCTTATTGAATCTATTAAAGCCAGTGCACGTGAAATGGTAGATATGACACCACAACGTTATGGACAAATAGCTACTAGTGCTGGTAAAGGTACTACGGAAGAAGCAATTATTCGTGGTTCAATGGGAACTGTTATTATCAATTATATGTTTGATAAGTTCCGTGAAGATGAATATATCGTAGACTTAAATAATTCTAAGCTAGCTTGGATTGACGGGTTAGATACTTCCTATTATGACAAGTCAGATAGAAAGCAATATATTTCTCTTAATGTAGAGAATCATACTCTTGGACAGTATGTAGTTAAAGCTAAGAACTCTGATAGAGAAACAGAGAAGTTCGAGCAACTCAAAGAGTGGGCTTTTAATGCTAGTCAGAATGGAGATTTAATGTCAGCTGTTGCAGCCATTACTTCAGGGAATATATCTAGTCTTAAACTAGCTATTAATCGTTATCAAGAGATTCGTCAGAAAAACGAAGAATCTCTTCGTCAACTAGACCAACAGTTAGAAGATGCTAAGAATAAAGCTGCTCTTGAACAGATAGCTGCAAAAGGTGAACAAGATGCTAGACTTGCCGAAATCAAAGGTTATTATGACCTTCTTGCTAAAGGAATGGATACAGAAGCTGCAATGGCTGCTCTAGCTAATCAACCTGCACAAACTGTACCACAAGATAACTCTGCCGAACTATCTTTAAAACAAGCTGAACTCAATGAGAAGAAACGAGCTAAAGACTTGGATATGATTAATGCTGCATTAGATAGAGATAATCAACTAAAGATAGCTAAAGAGAATAAGAACAAATATGATAAACCAAAGTCTAGTAGTAGTTCTAGTAAGAAGTAAACACTAAGTTATAATTAGCTATATACCTTTCTCTATGATTCAGACGTGCCCTACGGATGTCTCCGTAGGGTTTTTCGTACCCGTAAGATTGACGTAGACCGCATTTTTTTGACTTCTATTGAATTTTCCCCCTTAAAGAGATGAACTGTATTAGAAAGCATTAAAATGCCGTAGCAAGCCTTAAAATGGCTTATTCTTTTGCCCTATGTTGAACGTTCGTTTTAGCCGATACTATTCAACTCTTATATTACTTAAATTCAAATACGGGCTTTTCTAAACCTAATAGTAATGTATTCAAACTAGCAAGAGTTGTGTTTCTCATATTATTAAACTACATTTGACTTGAAAGTAATAATTAAAACATATTTATTATGCCAACTTTTAATAATAATGATTCTCTCGATTTAAGTACTGCTAAAATAGATGATACATCTGTTGTTGGTGGTGCAGGTCAAGGTGCTGGCTCTGGTAATAACGGTAATACTACCGGACAGGGACAACAAGGTGCTGGACAACAAGGTCAACAAGGTCAACAAGGTAATGGTAGTGGTAATCCTGATACTAATCCTGATACTAATAACGGTAATGGTAATACTGGAAATCAAGGTCAGCAAAATCAGCAAGGTCAAGGAGATAATCAGCAACAAGACTCCTCTATGGGGGAAGTTAAGTTATCAGAAGGTGATACTATTAATGTAGACGGTGTAGATTATACTATTGATGCTGAAGGTAATGCTATTGCTGCTGACGGAACTGTATTCCGTACTGCTACTGAACTTGCTGAACTTATCGCTCAAAATGGTTCTGAACCAAGTGTTCTTAACCAATTACAAACTCGTTTCGGTTCTGACTTTAAAGATGAAAACGGTAATCCTATCGTATTTGATGATAATGAAGAAGGCATTGCTGCTTATGTTGAAACAGTAGTTCAGAGTAGAGTTAAAGAAGCTCAAACTGCTGCTATTAATAACTTATTTGAAACTTATCCTCAAGTAGAACAAGTTATTAATCATCTTAAACTTAATGGTACTCTTGATGACTTCGTAGAAATACCTGATAGAAGTCAGATTACTGTTAGTAAAGATAACGAAGAACAACAAGCTACTTTCATTCGTGAAGAATGGAAACTTAGCGGTAAGAAAGGAGACGTAAACAAATTTATTGACTATTGTAAGAACGCTGGTATTCTTTATGATACTGCTGTTGAATCTAAAGAAGCTGTTGATAGCATATATGAATCTCGACTTGCTGAACAGAAAGCACAAGTAGAAGCTAAAGAAGCTGCTGCTGCTGCCGAAGAAAAAGCATATTGGGATAATGTAGAAAAGACTATTAGCAAAGGCGAACTATTAGGTTATAGTATTCCTGAACAAATCCAATGTAACAAAGACGGAAAGAAAGTAATGCTTAGTCGCAAAGACTTCTTGAAGTATGTATCTACTCCGGTTGATAGTGAAGGTAATACAGCCTATATGTTAGACGAAGCTAAAGTTGATTCTGATGCTCGTATGCAGGATGATTTACTTAAAGCATTTCTAAGATTTACTGGTGGCGATTATGCTAGTCTTGTTGGTATGGCTGTTAATAAACAAAAAGTTCTATCTATTAGAACTGCCGCAGCGCAAACTACTGGTAAAAGGACTGTTATTATCAATAGTAAAGGTAATAATTCTAAGACAGTTGATAATGACCAACTAGTCTTGAACTAACTAAATTAAAACTAATATGTACAGATTAAGAGAAGTCGAAAGAGGTAGATATGATGACAGAGGTTATTCTAATGAACAATCTCTTGCTGCCTTAATGATTCAAAAACCGGAGGAAATCAACAACTTCCTAACTTACACTTATGGTATGGAAGATGACCGATTCCCGCTAACTTTCCTTACTGAAGGACAAGGTGCTGCTGGTGTTCGTGACATTACTACTGTTGAGTGGACTTGGAAGACAATGGGTCGTCAAAGATTCAATGATTACATTGTTTGGGCTGACACTAATGATACTACTCCTGGTATTGGTGGTAAACCTATTAAAGTCGAGTTTGCTACTGGTCTTATTATTGAACAGTATGGTTTGCTTGCTCCTGATGGTAAGACAACTGTTCGTGTAATGCGTGACCACGGTGCAGGTAATCATGGTGGACATCTGTATTCTTTGCAGCTAAAGAATCCAGATAAGAGTGCTTATGTCGACCCAGCTAACTTTGAGAAAGGTAAATACTGGTGTATGTTAGCTCCGTCTATTCCTGAATCTTATTCTAAGGGTAACAAGACTAATGTTATGGGTCCTGGTGTTATGAAATCCCAGTTAGGATTCAAACGTTATAGCAAGGAAATTGCAGGTAACATTAGTAATGTTATTGTTAGTTATGCTTTCAAGACAAAAGGCGGTGGTACTGATACTCGTTGGATTAATGAAGAAATGCGTCAGTTCGATGTTCAGATGCGTATCTCTAATGAGATTGACTTATGGACATCTCGTTACAATCGTACTGTTAATGGTACTATTGATATGAAGGATTGGGATAATGACCAACCTATTCCTGAAACTGCCGGAATGTTTGAAATCCTAGAAGAATCTAACTACGATACTTATGGTGAATACTTGCCTCTTAGCAAGTTAAAAAGAACTATTGGTGATGTAGTTGATAAAGATACCGATACTGGTTCTATGGAAATTACTCTGTATGCAGGTAAAGGTGGTATCGAAGATTTCGACATGGCTATTCGTGAAGATGTTAAGTCAGAAGGATTCATTACTCCACTTGGAGAAAAGATGATTGGTGAAGAAGGTGGTGGTCTTACTTATGGTAAATACTTCCGTAAATATAAGACTATTGACGGACATACAGTTACTTGTGTTCATCTTCCATTCTTGGATAAATCACCTATTGCTGAAACAGCAAAAGCTAATGGTCTTATTCATCCTCGTACTGGCTTGCCTATGACATCTCACAAACTGATGTTCATTGACAATTCTGTATATAACGGAAATCGTAATGTTCGTATGGTACGTATGAAAGGTCAGTCTTATCTTGTTGGTGTATTGAAAGGTCTTACTCCTATTCCACCGTCTTGGGGTTCTGTTCCTAGCAATTCTATATCTACGGATATTGATAAATCTCAATATGAAGTTAAGATGTCTCGTGGTCTTCAAGTTGACAGACAAGAGAAGATGTTCATGTTGGAGTGTGTACTCTAAAGTTAAACAATTAAACTAAATTATAATGGAAGGACAAACACCAAAAACCGGTACATTCGGTAGTAGTCTAGCTAATCCAAATCCACAGTCTGCAAGTATTCCGCAGACTAAAACTCCCGAAGCTCCTAAACAAACCTATGAACAAATTCTTAAAGAAGAAGATGGTTTAGACAAAGACTTTCTTGAAGAAAGATATATTGTAATAGCTCTTGCTACTGATATTACTATTAATTCTGTTTATCGTCAAGTTAATGCTAGATACATTGCTGAACGTCATGATAGTATTGGTGGTAGTATTAATTCAGCTAGAGTCTTGACTAGCAACTATGAAGAAATGGCAGCTTATATGCCTTCTCTTATTGGCTGTTCTCCTAACGCACAAGAGTATGTTACTAGAGTTCAACGTTGGTTTAATAGTATATCTATTCCAGTTGACGGTGACGGAAAGAAACTCAACTGTTCGTTCCAATGGAGAAAGAAAAGAGATTATCTGAATTATAAAATAGATGAAACAGCTATCATAGAAGAATATGATAATGCCGAAAAGTCTAATCCTAAACAGTTGAAAGATGCTATTGCTAGATATGTCAATAAGATTAATGCTCTTGAATCTACTCGTTATAAATATGGACATCCTATTAAAGTAGATGATTATCTTGCATATCGTCATTGCTTATTATATCCGATTGTAGCTAAAGACGTATCTGTTATTAGTTTTGATTCTCGAATCAAGTTCTACATAAAAGATGAACAACGTGAAGCTAATCGTTTGAAACGTAGTCGTATTCAGGCTAACAAAGCAAGACGTAATTATCTTGATGCTATTGATAATGATGTTAAGTTCAAAGCTATCTTTGTATGCTACTGTGCAAGCAACAAACAAGATGTATTGTCTAACTTGTTACTTGACCGTACAATTCAAGAAAAGATTCTTGATGAGTTCGCAATTAAAGAGCCGGAGAAATTCAACAAACTGTTTAACAATTCACAAGTTGAACTTCAAGCGTTTATTGAAGAAGCTATCGCTAGAGGAGAACTAGTTCGTTCGGAAGTTAACCAAACCGTTCTAACTCCCGAAGGCGGATTCATTGGAGCCAACATGAAAGAAGCATTAGCTTATTTCAGTAATCCTGAAAATGCTGACTACAAAAAAGCACTTGAAACTAAACTTAAATTATAATAACTGGTTATTATGAAAGTAAAAGAGGTACATAACGAGTTCATGCTTTTAGCCCAACAAATGGGTATGAAAAGTGTCCGAGCTATACTTCCTGAAGAGTTAGACCGACTAATTAATTTAGAGGCTATCGAATATGTCAAAGACGTTTTCTCTCGTAAGGGTAATCGTGAACTCGATGGTATCTCTGATAATGTTATAAGATTAACAGAACTTAGTAACCTTCATACTAGTATTAAACTAGAAGCTGAACAAGGAGATATAATGTTTGGTACAGGTTATAAGATAGAATTAAATAACTATGCTACACCGATGTTCTATACATCAGTCTACTCCTTTAAGGGGGATAAATCTTATCGTTGCAGATTGATTGACTTAGACTTAGTTAGTGAAACAATGAATGATTATCATTCAAAATCTATTGTTATAAGTCCTATATGTTATAAGACTGAATCAAATATTGAAGTTATAGCAACGTTCGAGATAGATAAGTTTCTAGTTAATTATATTAAATATCCTACTCCTATTAGTAGTGTAACTAATACTACGAATGAACTATCAGATGTTGCTATGCACGAAGTTATTAAGAGAGCTGTTAATACCTTTAATGCTATCTCTAATAATAATAGTTATGAGAAAGTTTCAAACGAATTATCTAAATTAGAATAAAATGGAAAGACTATTGTTTGCAGGTAATGTTGCATTAGCTACTACTCCCGCCACTTTAGCTGCTGTTAATGCAGCAGGTATTACAGAGGGCGCTGTTGCTCTTTACGACAACAAAGGTGCAATCATCTCGAAAGCTCTTACTAAGAACATTCCGATGTTTACCTTGTTTGTTGGTGGTGGAGCATTTGCTAATAAGAGCAAGTATACCAATATTGTATCTGATATTGATACTAGACGTTTCTCTTATGTTAAGAGTGTCTATGCTGCCGGAACTAAATTTAGTGCGGAAATTACTGTTCCTACCCCCGTAAAAGGAAAGGATTATACGTTAACTATGGCTAAAGCTCATACTGTTCTTAATGAACGTTATAAGTGGTCGGCTAGTGAGCGTGCTCGTGAAGGTGATACTGCTGCTATTATTGCTAAGAAGTTAAGTACTCAACTTAATTCTCTTGGTAAGAATGAAGGATTTACTGCTAGTGTTGCCACTACTAAAATTACCGTAACTGGTACTGATTATGAAGCATGGAATCTGATTGCAGGAGATTCATTGTTTGGAGTAACTATTACTACTACAAAAGCTGTAAAACCAATTAATGATGATGCTGCTCTTAAAGAATTGCAGATTCGTTGTATTGGTGGTGAAGGTATTAATTCTACTAGCAATGATGCTCGTAAGTTATATACTTTGCCGGAGTTCTCTAATGCAGGCGGTTGGACAGTATTTACACTAACCTTCTATCCTCATCGTGACCTTCGTAGTGGTAGTACCGAAAATGTTAAAACTATTATTCATCTTGCTATTCCGACAGGAGCTGATCAAATAGCTACTCTTGAAACAATATTTGCATCTGTTAATACTCCGGCAGCAGCAGCAGCAGCAGCGGCAGCAGCAGCAGGAGCTTAAAGAAGATATTGTAAATATAACTCGTAATAGTTTAAATAAAGGGGTTGCTATTAGTATTTAATATTAGTAGTAATCCCTTTAATCATAGATAGGGATGAAGGAAATTATCGAATCTGCTCTTAATCAAGGATTGAGTTCCCTGATAACAATTTCTATTTTCCTACTATTATACAAATGGTTGGATAATAAGAAAAAGACTGAAAGCGAAAAGTTTGTTAGTTCTATTAGTGATACTCTTGATGAAGTATCTAAATCATTATTACAAGTCTCGACATTTATTACCGATATTACAAAGAATATCATAGATAAAGATAAAGACAAATGTAAGACTGCAATAGACGATGCTATGTTCGCTTCCGCAATGAGATTAACAATATTCGTTACTAATACTGTTATTAACAACCACGTTCAAACTAACAAAGATAATATACTGGCTAATATCCATAGTATAGTTAATGCTGAATTTTATACTGTATTCTCTAGCTTGTCATTGTACAAGATTAATGGAGTTAAGGTTGGTGATAATATGAAAAAGGATTGGATGCCTTCAGTGGAGAAGTCTATAATAGAGATAATATTTAATGACAATCTTAGTAAAGAAGATAAAATATCTAGTTTTAATAATAAAATAAACTTGAAGTTTCAGTCTTACATAACTTATATAACAAATAATACATTAAAGTAATGGACATAAACTTCGATAATGTAAATAGCAAATTGGTTGATAGAGGTGTACAAGTTGTACACCTCTCTACCATTGGATTCGTTCTTACTAATGAAGATATATGTAGATATAATGCTATGACTATTCTTAGTCACATGCAGAATGTAGAATCTAAACTTAGTGAGAAACAACAACAAGATCTAATTGCAATGTATAACGAATTAATAGTAATGCAATGAGAAAGAACGAAGATGGAATGTATACTTATCTTGATGTTCCTAGTAAGTATAATTGTGTTTATAAAAGATTGCTTATTAAGTTAAGTGACTTAGGAGTAGACATGATTAAAGATTGTACTTCTACTTGTAAAGGTATCAATCGTCAAGTCATTAATTGTTGGAATATGTTTCAATCTGCTTGTGCCGCCTATACATTAGGTTATTGGAAACAGGCAGATTTACTCATTAATTATATTAATATTTCTTTAGCTTTGGACTGTACTGAATATACTACTGATGAGAAACCTGTATTTATGACATTTGAACTTAATATTCCTATATCAATTATTGGTGCTCAACAGATAAAATATAATGAAGCTACATTTGTTATCGCTAATAAAGAATATGTAACTAAAGATACTCTTACTATATATCAAGTTATTAACGAAAGAGAAAATATTATAGCTTCAGGATTATCTATTGATAGTCCGGCTAAGTTTAATGAATTAACACTTAATGCTCAAGTAGGACAAGTTTATATATTTAGAGCTAGTATAGAAGGAGAAGACGGTGAAACATATTATTCTAATGACTTTATTGTCGAATGTAAGTCTATTCCTAAAATGAATGTTATGTATTATGGACATACTGATATTGCACCGCAGATATTTCAAAATATGTCTGTTAGTGATATTATGGCACTAGAAGGTAATACTCCTAGAACTATTACAGGAGATAAGAATAATACATTTACTATTCATCAAGAAAAGAAGATTCATTATCTTCTTATACCTGATACACTTATGACGCTTGTTAAAGCTGAATATGGTACTATTCTTGTTACTACTCTTTGGGACGGTTCAGACGGTGCTTATAAGACTAAAAATCCTGGTGGTATTGTTGACGATATACATTATAATGTATTCTTCTTATATTCTCCTTCTGTATTCGATGATGATATTCGTATAACTTGTAGAAATAAATAATATGAGAAAAGGAATAAGTATAGGTCAGCTTCTTGTTAACAATAGTGTAGATGATAATTATAATCCTCTACCTGATGTTGATTCTAAGTATGGACCTTATAATAGTATTGCAAAAGCTCTGAAAGAATTGCCTCCTGAATTACGTTCAGTAGGTCTTACAGTAGGTATTAAACAAAATAATATTATTAATGAGTATTGGTTTAATGGAGGTATTGATAACGAACATTTGGTTATTAAACAAGCCGGTGGTGGAGATAAACCTGTACAAACAGTTTATATTCAAGATACTCCGCCAGCTAATATTAATGCTCTTTGGGTAGATACTTCTGGTCTTGGAACAGCTCTTGAAGAGGATGAGAAATTAGCTTCAATAATTCAAGCAATTCAAGTTATACAAAACTACCTTGATACTATTGTACATCAGAGAGACTTAATTATAAATCCCGGTCATGTTAGTAATACTTTTACTAAGTCTGTATTAAAAGAATATACTCCTATTGATCCTAATACTGGACAATTAGCAATTAGAGTTGCTGCTGTTGGTGAAAGTCTTGAACCTGAAACAGACCAATATGAACCTAATACTAAAGCTGTTCGTGGTCATTATGGAACACTTAAAGAAATTCAAGATAATTTTAATGACTTCGTAGATTATGAACTTCTTATTGCTACCGACGTAAAACGTCTATATACTAAGATTAATGGAGAACCTGTTAATCTTACTGGTAGTGGTTCAGGAGGTGGAGGTAGTATAGATTATGATGCTTTAGACAAATTAGATACTATTGGATTTGTTGCACCGAACGGACAAATATATCGAGTTAAGGTAAATAACAATGGGCAATTAATAGTATATAAGAAAGAACTAGATACAGCTCAAGCTGAACCTACTGGTGGACAAGAAGACCCTGAAACTGGTTGGATATATGTAACTACATTATATCTACAAAAGCTATATATCAATTCATTATATTGTGGTGGTATTACAAGTGATGAATATAGTTATAATCCGTGCTCTCATAACTTCGTTGAACTTAGTAATCTTACAGGTAAAGATGTGTCTCTTAATGGACTATCATTACAGTATGGTACAGAAGGGGGAGATTGGGAAACACTTCCTTTATGGGGGAATATCAAAGCTGGTTCGACATTCCTAATTAGAGGTGCTCAATGTTCAGTAATGAATATTAATACTACTCGTATTAAAGTTGAGAACTATGATATGGAATGGATAGCTAGTGACGGTAATCCTATTAAGTTTGATAATAAGAAAGCTAAGTTCTTCTTGACTTGGGGAACAGAACCTAGTTCAGTTGCAAATCCTTATAATAACGTGACTTCCCCCATAAGGGTATCTAAAGGTTATATTGATTTGGTTGGACTACAAATACCTAATGCTGGTGATGCTGATAAAGTTGATGCTTCTGAAAATACTGCTTATGGTTATCTTAGTAGTAAGTATTTGTTTACTAAGTATTATACTATGGATAATGTTAAGCAAGCTACTAAAGCTCTTAGTGCTAGAAATAATGCTAATGATATGTACTTTGTTAACCTAGAAGCTGATGTTATTCCTAGAGTAGAATCTTATACTCCTAGAGCTAGTTTTGAGAATAAGAATATATTCTTTAATAAGACTTTATTAGATAGTACCAAACCTAATAAAGTCACTATGACTTTAGGACGCAAGGCTTGTTATACTATTAATGAAAGTAATGAGCCTAATGATGATGCTAGTAGATGTTTTAATTGGGTTTCCGTAGGTTACTATGATGAATACTTATGGTATCGTGCATACCGTAGTGATAATAGTTATACTGAATGGACTAAAGTGGAATCGTTTAAGAATGAAACTGGTGTTCGTAAATACTATAATCGTATTAGAGCTATAACTACTGACGGTACTCCGTTTACTACTCATAAGGTAATACTTACTCATCTAGGAGAACAATATGATACTCATACAAGAGACAAGAATGTCTATTATGAATATTACGTAGGTAGAGACGAAACTTATAGGAGCGATGTTCGCAGGTTTGTAGTTATGAGTGAAAATATGGAAAATGATGCTCTTAACTTTGTTCAGACTTCCGACCAACAAGGTTTTAATTGGGATGAATATAATGTGTGGAGAATAACCGCTGACCAAATAAAGAAGGACTTTAATAGATATGAAACTAGTAACATATCTATGTGCTACTTTATGATTAATACTGGTGATATGACACAGAATGGTAATCGTATTAATGAATGGTTAGATTACGAAGCTGGTAGAGCATCTTTATATGATATTGCAGAAATGGTTACTGTTGGTAACAATGACCTTACTCCTGCTGATATCTATGTTCTTGGTGACGGTGGAGATGATTCTAAAATCAATGCTACTAACATTCGTTTTTTCTATTGTTATGAAATGGATGAAGAAAATCCTCCTGTATTTACTGTTGAAGGAAAGGAAATATTCGTTGAATCATTATACTCATTCGATGTTGGTCATACTCATTTCTTATGTGTTAATAGTGAGATAAGTTCTAATACTGAACGAAGTGTTTATGGACTTTCTACTACCGGAGTAATGTATGACTTAATAAAACAATGGTGTGAAAGAGATGATGCAAAAGCTATTAATGCTAAAGCTAAGATAGCTTATTGTCATGAAATGCCTTTTACTATTATTACTCAAAATCTTATTAATTCATTCTATTGGGACGGTAAAGAAGATACTAGCGTAGAACGAAGCGGTAGTCGTTTGAACTTTAATACCACTAAAGCTAATGCATATTGGTTCTCAAAGTTCTTACAGACCCATAATTACCGTTTATGTCTTGGCGGACACAAACATACGTACAGTTGCAGCTATCCCATTTTAGAGAACGAAAACAACTCTATGAAGCCTATCATACAGGTCACTGCGGACGTTCTAAAGAAAGATTTTAATTCAGATGAATTATATACCGAAACAGCCGAAGGAGCTTTACAAGGGCAATCTTTCCCTAAATCTTGGGAGAATAATGCGAGCTTTGATATGCTTAAACATTTGTGCACGTTTCAACTAGTTGAGGAAATTACAGCTCCTATATATTTAATGTGTCAAGCTACGGGATATAAACATACTAGTAATAAAGAATTACCTAGTCCTAATATTCCGTGGTTAAGGTATTTCTTTCCAGCTAGTATTACTATTAATAGTAAGACAGATGTTACAGCTAAAGTAAATGCAGGTCAACGTTATCCTTTTTATATTAAGTATTTCCTTAATAAAGGTGAGGTTGATGATTCTACTTATTATTATCAAGCAACGATTACTGTCAAAAAGTTATCTAATGTATTTAATAATTCAGGTAAATACAATGTTAACATAGAAGGTCTTAATCCTAATTACAGTGTTGTTGGTGGTAATGGTGAAACTAATAATGGTAATGATATTATAAATATTAAATTTCCAAATTATAATATTGAATAATTATGGCAGATGATATTAAAAGATATAATCCTGATACTGGAACTTGGGATATATCGTCTTCAGGTAAAGCTGCTGGAATTGTGGTCGATGACCCTCGTCTTATTGACCCTGACCTTGCAGAAGAAGGTAAGACTACGGAAAGTCTTAATGATGTTCTTGTTCGTCACGATGAAGCATTGAAGAAACATGGTGGTTATATTGCTTGGCTTGCCGAACATGGTGGTGGTGGAAGTGGCGGTGGCGGAGGAGCTACCGGAGATAAAATAACACTTACTAATGCTAATATAGTAAAAGAAGGTAATACTAATTATCTTTATTCTACTGTAACTACTAATATTAAACTGGAATATCTTATTACTTCTTCTAAGAATAATAAGCGATATTTTATTACTGTTACTCTTGACGGTAATAAAATTATCGAAGGTAAAGAAGCATGGACTAATACTCCTGGAATTCTTAATATTCCGCAGTTAGACAGATTCTCTTCTAATAGTAATCACTCTGTTGTAATTACAGCCAATGATACAGACGGATTCTCTGCTGAATCATATCTATTAAATATAGTAGAAGCAAGTATTAAACTTGCTAGTTCTGTATCAGGAAATACTGCAACTGTTGGTATTGATTACTTCTTTACTTATAGTATTACTAGTAAGATTATTGGTTCAGATGTTAATCTTGTAGTTACTAATGTAACTAATGGTGCTAATAAAACTATTGAATTAGGTAAAACTACTTCTACTGCTCCTAGACAAGTCAATGTTAACTTATGGGATTTAGGAAGTATTATTGCTGGTAGTTCTTATACTATACAGGCACAAGCATTTACTTCAATGAATGAACAAACTGTTCAATCAGATAAGGTGACAAATCGTGTAGTAGTAGAAGACGGTGTAAACCTAGTAGTACTTGTAGAAGGTATTACTAGTAAGGCAGAAGTAGATTCAGGAGTTGAAAGAACTAAGTTCTCTCAAGGTGGTAATATATCATTTGCATTCACTCCGTATCTTGCAGGAATAAGTCTTATCTATTATGCTGTTAGAATAGAACATAATGGTATTGTTAAAGATATAGGTTACTTTGATAAAGGAAACTATAATAATAACCAATATGTGCAGCGTGGTAAACAACAAGTATTTAGTTATGCTATTCCAACTGAAGGAGAAGTATTAGGTAATTGGAATATGACTCTTCGTTGTTGGTCTGAAAAAGGTGACCCTATTACTGATACTGTTTTAGCTTGTGAAGTTGTATCTAGTTCTCAATCACTTATTGCTGACCAAAATCCTAATAATAGTAGATACGCTAGTTGGCATATTCGTCAAGAAAGTTTTCCACAAGTGTCTACTACTAAAGTTTGGACAAGTAATGAACCTTTGTTTACAGTTCCTGGTGCTATTGAACCTAGCGGTGCTACAACTAAACTAAATGTATATAATACTAATGGTGTTCTTTCAGGTTTCTTAACAAAGAACGGACAATCAATATTACGTATATCAGGAGAGGCTTATGGAGTAATTGACGTACAACCATTTAAAGATGATACTACTACTCTTAATAACTGGTCAAGACAAGGCTTTGGTATATCGTGTACATTCAAGTCAGATAGACATCCTTTCTCAGATAGAACAGTCTTCTTTATAGGGGATTACAATACAGATGAGCAATTCTCGGAAGGTATTAAAATAGGTCTTGAAGATATTACTTGGTCTTATACTGACGGTAATATTAAAGAGACTATGAGTTGTAAGATACAACAAGATGTTATTAATACTGTTGATTTTATAGTTAATAAGAATCCAGGAAAGATGGTTGTTGCTATCTTTATTAATGGTATTCTTAGTACAGCTCGTGAAATAAAGAATGACTTTACTTGGAGAACTAGTTCAAAGATATATCTAGGCTGTGATATTAGTAATGCTGGACAAATTCAGAATTTTGCTGATGTTAACTTCTATGATATTAAGTTGTTCCGTGTTCCTGCAAATGATAAACAGATTGTTATCAATGCGATGAACTCAAAAGCTAGAGCAACTCTATTAGCTGACGGTAGTGTAGATTTTACAGAATACAACAGAATGAAGTTAAGAAACTTCTTTTCTACTTCTGATTCTGAACCAAACTCAACACTTTGGGACGATATTAATCAGACTTATGCTAACGTTAACTTTAATAGTCTTATCTCCGATACTACTAAAGTACTTCCAGTAGATATTATGTTGATTAATTGTGCTAATACTGGTTTTACTCGTGCTGTATTTGAGGAAATAGGTGGACAGAATAATAACTGGTATACTGGTTGTACTATGAGTTACTTTAGTCCAACTTCCGGTAAATCAAGTTCTGAATATACTACTGATGTTGCCGTCTCTAAACAAGGTACTTCTACTATGAACAACCTTATTAAGAACTTAGAAATAAGATTTGATAAGATGCTAAAAGCTGATGACGGAAGTAACCTTGATTATGAGTTATTCCAACCTAAAGAGACTTGGTTTCCCGAAAGACAGTTCACTCTTAAAGCTGACGTTGTGGATAGTGCTCATGCTAATAATGCTTCTATTGGTAAATGGATTAATGATAACTCGGATTTCTTATTCGAGAAAACTCCACCTATGGAAGAGTTAGAAGCTCACCGTCCAGTAGATACTCGTGATAGAACTGTTAAAGATAAAGTAACTATTAAACAGACACTTGAAGGTTTTCCTATTATTCTTCTTATTCAGTTTGATGGTGAGGAAACTCAAACTATGCTTGGTATATATAGTTTTAACTTAGGTCGTGGAGCTTATTATAATATGGGTTTCCGGTTTATGAAAGACTTTACTACTAAGATAAAGAACACGGCCGGAGAATATGTAGATAATAAGTTACCTGCTTTTGTTACTTCTTATCATACTTATGCTCAAGATGAAATGTTTGGAAACATAGACCAACGTAAGGTTTATTCTTATGAGTTCGGTGAAAATGCAAATATAATTGTAGACGGTAATAAGACATTACCGTTAGCTTTGTTTATGCAAGATGACTTATCTATTATAAAGCATGTAGGTGAGTTTAAATATAACGGTGGTAACTGGTTAGAACCAACTGCTCCTGTTACTGATGATAATATTTGGAGAGTACTACAAGAACTATTTAGTATCTTTGCTCAAATGACTACTTCGACAGTTAAGAAGTATATTTGGAATGAATCGGTAGGAGGATATGAAGAAACCGAAGGTGAATATCCTGCACAATCTAGTTGGTCTACTCTTGCTGCCGAACTTGATACTAAGTTCTCAATAAGAAATGCTTTTTCTTATTTATTAGTATGTGTAAAATACGGACTTGTCGATTCTCTTGGTAAGAATATGACTATTGTATGTTATGATATTAATGGAAGTAAGAAATGGTTTATTAGATTTTATGATATGGATACGGCTAATGGACTTGATAATGTTGCTCTTGAATCTGTTGCTAAAACTGCTTGGTTGGATAAATTTAGTAACAATGATAAGAATGATGTTAATTCATTAGTTATTACTAAGAATGCTGCTGACGGTGGATATGATACTTATAGTTCTCGTATGTGGGATGCATTAAGAGATACTGTATTTGCTAATACTGGTGTATATGATAATTCTCTTGAAGGACTTTGGGATTTATGGAGAAACAACGATAATATATGCAAAGATATTAATGATTATATAGATAATTACTTTGCAGCTCAAACAGCAAATTGTGGTGAACTTCTATTTAATTATGACTATAATGTTAAGTATCTTACAGCTTACGTTGGTGAAGCTGGTGGTGAAGCGTCTTATGCTAATATAGAGTTCTTACATGGTACTCGTGTTGAATATGTTCGTGACTGGTTAAAGAAACGCGTTTGGTTCTTTGACGGAGTGTTTAAATACAGTAATGCTGCAAATATTCAACCTTATAATAATAAAGGAACGTTTTCGGCAGGCGGTGCAGAAGCAACTAATCCTAAGCTGGTTGTTACTTCCAATTGTCCGGCTATATTTGTAGTTAACATTGGTAATACTACTGATACTAGATATTTCTTAGAAGAAGGCAAACCTACTGAAATTAGATTATCTCCTATTAGTTCTTTCAATACACAAGTTACTATCAATAATACTCCTCAAATTAACGATATAGAAGGATTAGGTGGAATGAGATTCCAAAGATTCATGTCTAGTATGAAACTTCCTAGTTTCTCTAAACTAGATTTATCGTCTGTCGATACTCTTAGTGATTCTCCTATTCCATTTGAAACAGTATTCGTTAATGACGAAGATTTCTCTGATGTTAGACATATTGATTTAAGTAATACTAAGTTTTGGAGCGGTAATGCTGGACAAGGTACATTTACAGTTAATATAGAAAAGTATATTAAGTTGAAAGATTTGAATATATCTAGTTCTATTGTAACTTCTATATCTTTACCTAATGCTTCTCTTTCTTCTTTGAATATTACTAATTCAACAGTTGAAGGTATTAGTCTTGTTAATCAACCGTTCTTGGAATCATTAGATTTCTCCGGTTGTAAGCGATTAAAAACAGTTACTATTGATTCTTGTGATAAGATTACTGAATTAAATCTTAGTAATCTAGGAGACTTACATACTATTAAGATTACTTCGTGTCCTAACTTAAAGTCTATTATATGTACAAATAATGGTAACTTAACTACATTTAATGTATCTAATTGTAATGATGTCGAAACAATTAGTATATCGTCATGTACAAACAGAAATCTTATTGTTTATATTGTAGGTGCTCCTAATATTAAGACACTTAATATGTCTAATACTAATACAGCTAACGATATTCAAGCCGCATCTGAACTTCCTAAACTTAGGACATTGAATATAACTAATAGTCAAGTTGAAGCTATACAATACGGTAATGCTGCAATTCCTACTTATAATGGTAATAAGGTATTTGATGTTAGTCAATTAATCGACTTACAATTCCGTGTTCAAAACGCCAAAGGTGTACATTACTTTAAGTTTAATAATAATAAGGAACATCCTTTCAATGTAGGTTCTGCGTTCTTTGTTGGCTGTTCTAACTTAAAGAGAGTATTTGGACATATTAGTCTTAATGGTAATGGTATATTCGATCAATGTTCTAAGTTCTATATTCACGAACCTAAAAAAAAGGTAGAAGGTATTACTCCTGATTATAATGGCGAATGGTTTGGTCCAAATACTAATACTGAACAAGGTTCTGTTGATTGGAGAAATAATACTAATTTATCTACTAACTTTAGTATTGGCACTACTGATGGTAAGCTTATGTTTAGAGGTACTAATTGTAGTATATATGACGTTTATTATTTCTTATATAAATGTGATAACGTTACGAGTCTTATTGGTTGTTTTTCTAGTGTTACAAATATTAAATGGGATTTGTTAGATAGTCCTCGTAGAACTATGTTCAATCACTGTACTAAACTTGTTGATATGAGTTCTATATTTTTGTCATTACCTGCTCAGAATTTTAAAATATTTACCAGTACTTATGAAAATGGTTCTACTAAACATAATGGTTTATTTAGTCCTCTTGTTAGTTTAAAATTTATGGACAATGCTTTTAATTTTAGTGGAACTAAATATACTGATTCTACTTTCTTAGGTAAATTTAAAGGAGATGTAGATTCCAAGTTAATTAGATTAGACAGTATTATTTCAAACATTAAATTTGTAAATAATATTAATAGTTCTCCTAATGATGAAACTATTGCAAATAATTTATTTGCCGCTAATTCAGAAAATTTACTTGTACGATTACCTGAACTAGTATATATAGCTAATATGTTTAATGAGTCTAATATTTACTTTAATCAAACAACTGATGAAGATGTGGAAGACGGAGTAATGTATTGTCCCTTATTCTATAAAAACACTAAATTAACATATATACAAGATTCATTTAAAGGACTTATTAAATCTAAGGGTTCTTTATATAATATATTTGGTGGTACTGTTAAGAATAAGGTTAATCTTAGATTTCCTACTGCTTTATACGGTATCTATAATTCGTTCTCTATTGGAGATAATTCTACTATTACATTTCCTATTCATAATTCGATGTTTAGTAGATTGAAGAACTCATTGAAGTATATAACAGGACAGCAAACTATTAATCAGTCTACATTAGGTAGTTTCCAAGGTTTTACTAAAGAGTTTATTAAAGAAGGAGATGAAGTATTCCCATACGATGTATTTACTAATTGTAGTGCTATTGTTGAAATACCGGGATTCTTCTCCGGTTTAGTTCTTCCTGCTAATACAGTAGTTGAGCTTCCTCTTAATTCATTTAAGACTAATTACAATCTTACTAATATATCATATCTATATTATGATATGAAGAATTGTAAGTACTCGCTTACTGGTAAGGGCTTCTCTAATTGTAAACTAATTAATGTTCATAGATGTTTCTCTGAAATAGAAACTAGCTTCGTTAAGAAAGGTTTTATTCCTTATGGACTATTCTATATGGAACAAACTTCTAATGTTAGCTATAAAGGTTGGAATGAAGTAGATGCAGCTAGTCAGAATATTACAGAGAACTATGGTATAGATAGTGACGGTAATTGGATTGAAAGTGCTGAAATGCCAGTAGAGATTACTTATACTAAACAACGAACTCTTCCTAGAAAGACAATAGTTAATATGTCTTATTGTTTAGAAAGATTCCAAAGTACAGAAGCACAGGCTTATACTATGAATTATGGTGATCTTACGTCAAGTAATTATGGAGATATTATAGTACCTAATGAAAAATATAATCCAGTTAAGTATATTCTTAATCCTAATTATGACCCTAGAGAATATCTTGATGAAGGGCAGACAATGATTAACTATAATAGAGATATTCACAGAGTAATCATAAATAAAGACTATGATAAATATGAATATGCTTGGAATGAATATGCTTATGATGGACTTAGTGGACTTAAAGATATTATATTAAACAGTAGTCTTTATACAGATGTTTCAAATGGAACAATAAATTGTTCTCCTGTTATACCCGATGTATTTAAAGATACTGCTTCTTCAATCGCTCCACCTAGTTCTGTTCATGCTAATAGAAAAGTATTGAATTATTTATGTTCACCTGACTTATTCTATTATTGTACTAATGGAACTAATATGATTATTAACGGTGTGTTTAGTGATAGTGGTAGATCTAATGGAGACCCAACATACGATTACTTTAACTATGGTATTCGTGGTCGTATTCCAACTAACTTATTTAAACCAGTTAGTAATGTTACTGATTTATCAATGACATTCCATCGTTGTCCTTTAATTCTTCCATATAAATGGAGTACTTCCGCAGGAAATACTGGTGAAATGTTCTCTAAGCAAATGTTCGCAGGATTAACTAAATTAACTAATATATCTTATATGTTCTATTTCTGTGTAATTCCTGCCAATGTTATTCTGCCTGTTGAATTTGTAATTGATTGTATTAACTTACAGGATATATCTTGTTTGTTCTTAGCTGCACAATTTGAATCAACTGCTAGTCAAGCACAACAAGTAGACAATAACATATTCGCTAAGAATGTTAATCTAAGGAATATTAGTTATGCTTTTGCTAGTGGGCTAAGGCAAGGAGAGTGGTCAGATAGAAGTCCTAAGAAGATTAGTTCTACATTGTTTAATGCTAATAAACATAAAAGACTTACTAATGTGACTGGTCTATTCTATAATGCTGTTTCTACTGTTGGTAGTGTTCCGGAATTTTGGAATTGGCTTAATACTTTAAGTGCTTCTAATAGAGCTGATGTGTTTTATAGAATGAAGAAGTCTAATATTAGTAATTCTGCAAGTATTCCTACTGATTGGGCTAATGGAATGACAGATTAAAAAAGTTAATAATAGTATTGTGTAATTAAACAAAATTTAGTTTCTTGTAGCATCCCCCATAAAGGAGTGAGTATTAACAGTAATCACGTCTCTTTATGGGGGAAGGTTGCAAAGAGTAATTAATAATCATTTAAAAGTAATTATCATGGATAATCGTATTTATAACAGAGCTAATTCAGCTAACAGTTTACAAATATCTATAATGGGTAAAGTTGAAGCTGTTGCAGAGTTTTCTATTCCTAATGGAATGGGTGGTAAAGAACCGTTCTTATTAAAGAACATTACAGAAGACCCAATAACAGTTGAAGTAGTTCTTGCAGGTATGAAAGAACCTATTACTACTGTTCTTTATTCCGGTTGGAATGTTGAGTTAGTTAAACAGGTTAATAACGCACAAGCTGATACGTTACAATATGGGTACTAATACTGGTATAGGTATAGGTATCGGTATTCCTTTTAAGAATAATGCTCTTGGTGGAGATAGACCGTATCTTCCACCAGAGCTTAAAGCTAGACTTATTGGAGTTTGGGATAATTACGGTAAAAAGAATACTGATGCTGATAGGAATATTATTAAGAATAAGATTCATAATGCAGGTGGAGATTTAGAGATTCTAAATAGTGCTTATAGATTAAATAGTGGATTTGGTGAATATAGTAATGATTTCCAAGAATATACATATAGCGAGAATGTAGTAGTTAAAGATAATACTAATGCTATATTTAATAGTAGAGGAAAGTTATTAGTTCCGTATTCGCATCTAACTAAAGATATCCCTTCATTTAAAATAAAAGTCAGTGGATTAAGTAACACTTATCATTTTCGTTATTATTATAGAGACAGTAACGGTGTTCAACATTCTGTTAATATGGCTAAAGATGGTAACTATGAGTTACCTATTTGTTATAATGTGCAGAGTAGTTCAGATGGTACTAGTTGCGGTTTTACTAACTATGGTAGTGATATACTAAGTGTTGAAATATTACCTGAATACGAAGGTGCTTTCGTTACTGACGGAGTAAACGACATGATTATTAGTCAAAAGACTCTTCAAGAAATGGGAGTTACTAAAGACTTTACTATCGTTAGTATGATTCATCAAATAACTTTGAGAGGTGCTACGGCTGCTGCATTAACTAATTATATTAGACAACCCGTAGGATATGAGTATGTAAGAAATCAGGTTGCCAATATTGGTAAGACTGGAATATATGGATATGTAGTATATGATGTTAATCATTCTAGTGCTGCCAATAGTCATATGATAAATACTATATTGGGAGATAAAAACGATTATTCTATACATATAACCGGTAATTTATCACAAGGAAAATTTAGTGTACAAGGATATATAAATGGTGAAGATAATGTAGTTGAAACATCAAGAGCAGCTCATTATTGGACGTTTGCATTATTAGGTGAAGCTACCGAAGACGATATTAATCTTATTATTGGTTACTTTAACTTAGATAGAACGCTTAAAGCTGATATATATTGTAATATAGAAAGACAAGGTATTACTAATGATAATCATGCGGAGTTTAATGATAAACTTATTGATTACAGTGGTAATGGTCGAGACTTGCAGTTATTTAATATTGGCTGGAAAGGAGAGAGTGGTATTGGAAGATATACGGAGGAATTTAAGAATGATTATTGGTTAGTTCATAAAGACCAAACGGGAATTATTAAAGACGGTAACTCTATTAAAGTTGTAGGAAAGCTAAGTAATTATTATATTGTTTATCATAGTGGACTTAAAGCTACAAATGGTTTTAAAGTAAAAATAAAAGGAATAAAGACGGAAATAATATATAATTATATTTCTTCAGATAAAGAACAAAGTATTTCTTTTAAAGAAGATGGGATATATGATATTCCTGCAAGCGAAGCTGTTGATAGCACTTTTACTTTAGGATTTTACTTTAGATACGATGATATTAATCTTGATTGGACAGGATTAACTATTGAAATTATTCCTTTTAATAAAGGTGCTCTCTGCCTTGACGGAATAAATGATTTTGGTAAAGTTATCAATATGCCTATTTATAAAGATTATACTATTATTGCTGATTATATAAGAACTCAAATAAATATAAATGCTGAAGCTAATTCTGATTCATCTGTATTATCTAAGTCTGAATCACAAGGTGTTGGAGCTTTTATGTTTAATTTAATATCAGGTAATAGAGAAGATGTTTCTTATTCTTTTGGACATAGAAATATAGTTAACATAAATGATACAATAAGAGCAATATATTATCAGTCTAAATATATAAATAATGGTCAAAATATAGATATTGAATCTACATTTGTCGATAGTAATAAATTATGGCTTGGTACTTTTAGAGATAATGATAGTAGATTTCTTAATGGAGCTATCTATTTTCTTATGTCCTTTCCTTATTCTATGAATAAGTTCTTAATCGAACGTCAGCTAAAGAAATATAAGGCAGGAACTCTATATAAAGATATGGTTGAATTTAGACCTGTTATTAAGAGTAATATAGATATTAAGAATATAGTCTATTTAGATAAAGATTCAAATGTAGTAAAAGTAGGAGATTATATTTCAATAGGAAGTAATATTAAAACTAGTATTACTGTTCTTGACGGTTATAAAATATCCAAAGTTTCTTCTACTGCCTTTAATAATATCACTATTGAAAAATCTAATACAGATTTTATCTATGATGTAATCTTCTATGGTATTAAGAAGTCTCCTCAAAAGATAAATTTAGTTATTGAGCAAGATAGTGATTATGTTCAATGGAATCCTAATATTAAAGCTAATGTATCTAAATATTCAGTTACTGCAAATATTAGGGAAACTGACGGTACAACATTGAAACTAGTAAATGGACAATTTTATTCTACTTCTATTACAGGTAATCTAATATTGGATATTGTTCCTCCTTATAAAGATTCAGATGAAGTAACTAATGTTGTTATTGACGGAAAATCTTATGTTCCTACTAAAGATTCAAGTGGTAATTATTATAGATTAGAAATACCTTTAGTATTTCCAAAAGAGATAAATATTACTATTCAAGAATATGTTAGATATGAAGATATTGTACAGCCGTATCCTGTTTTATTAAGATTCAAAGATGAGAATAATAATGAAATATCTTGGGGAGACAAAATTAAACTAGGTTCTAGTATTACTAGAATAGGTTTATTTAATGATTGTAATCTTCTTAAAGATATTTATACTGTTAGTAATGCTAAACTTAATGGAAATCCTTTAACTAGTACTCCACATGTTGTTGAACGACAAATGGTATTTACTTGTACAGCAACTTGGATTTTTGATGATAATGAGCCTAACTGTATATTGTCTCCTAGACTATTACATGCTCCTAATTCTAGTTACAAGATTCTAGGTCATATTCCCGATATATCCGGTCATGGTAATCATGGTGTTATTTATAACTCGGCTTATGCAGAAGGAAGTGGAGTTAATGAAGATGGTTCATACCAATTTGATGGTGTAGACGACTTTGTTACTATTCCTACTTTGTCTAAGGGTGGTAAGCAAGTGTTGATGAAGGTTAATTGGCAAAAGCAAGATACTATGCTTTATAATCAAAACCCCGGTCAGGATAATTTTGCTATATTTACAAATAATTATAATAATAATAACTTAGTCGTTGCTTATGCTTCAAGGAATAATGGCAATACTTATATTGATGGTGTGGTAAACAATAATGTCTTAGCTACGCAATTAAAGGGTATAACTCATAATATTGTTGCTACTAATAATAATATAGATGCTACTATTACTCCAATCATAGGTTCTAATAAAAACCATGATAACTTCTTCGCTCAAATGGCACTCTACGACTTCATGCTTTTCGAT
>ENA-ORSC01000135-ORSC01000135.1-human-gut-metagenome-genome-assembly--contig:-NODE-135-length-60440-cov-5.243587_pt1 | contig 60440 bp, 70 predicted proteins | sample MGYA00242178_ERZ509140 | MGnify/ENA primary metagenome ERZ509140 (study PRJEB26280, sample SAMEA2338681) | human gut metagenome | biome: human gut; feature: human-associated habitat; material: faeces... | reverse complement strand
AAGCGTTCTATTTTTGAATGCATTTTATAAATATTATATTTTTTGGAGGCTTTTTCATGAGAAAAAGATATTTTTTAATTACTTTTGCTATAATAACTATTATAGCTGGCGTTTGGGTTTTAGCTTGTAAACATCCTACGGGTGAAGGAACAATACCTGGTGTTTCAACAAAAGAGAACGCTGGAAATGGCGGAAATTCAGAACCAGAAATAGTCGCCTATCTATCGCAGGAAGAACAAAATGCGGACTACGAGCATGTAGATATACTATTTAGTGGTGGAACTACTCCGCAAATACCCGCATTAACGATTACGAGTAGAGAAGTTTTAATTGCCGCTTCTGGGCAGAGCGCTGGTAATGTCAAAATTAAAAGAAGTTCCGACTTGGGAATGACTTGGGAAGACTTACATTTTACTCCCGAAAATGGATATAGTTATCCGTTTTTTATCAATTGTCATAACGGCGATATTTTATTGGGCGTTACGACAGCTGCTACTTCTGCTAATAGCAAAACTATTTTTTATAGAAGCAAAAACGATGGCGAAACTTGGACTAAAGAAGGTAGTTCTATAGATCTTAATACTGTGACTAATAATGCAACAGACAGTTCTGTAAACTATGGACAAGGCATAGCTTTAAGACATGGCGGAAATTTAGGCTCTCAAAAAATTATGTTCCCATATTCTTATAATGCCCCTGACGGCTCAAAAGCTGGCTGCTATGTTGCAATTATGTTTTCGGAAAATGGCAGTGCAAATTTTAACTCTATCTGCGAGGATTTTAAAATAAAAGGAAATGGAAAAAGTGCGAGTAAAAGAAATATTGGCTCTTTCGGTTCATACATATCTAAAATTATAGAACTTGCAAACGGAGATATTTTGCTTAATATGAGATGCACAACCGATGGTAATATGTTTTGGATGGTATCTAAAGATTGCGGTAAAAATTGGGATATTTTAACTGTTAATACTTCTCCAGAAAATACAGTTAACCATAACAAAAAAGAGGGAGTAAGGGCTAAGAATGCGGATTTAGTTCGATATGAGTTTAATGGAAAAGATATTAAACTTGGTGGCGATAAATATGCATTAATGATAACCTCTTATGAAAGGAAGACTGGTTATGATGTTATGTTGACGGTTAATGATTTTAATCATGGAAAAGAGGATGGAGGAGCTGCCAACAAATACAAATATACTAAAAATATTCCATCAGCTTCAACTGGCTTGTATCCAGCTATAACGGTTTTACCTGATGGAACGATTGCCACTTTGACGGAAGATAATGGCGATATGTATTTTAAGAGATTTAATTTATATTGGCTTACTGGCGGAGCGGAAAGTATAAATTATTCTACGGATACGAGCGTAAAGTTTTAATTAAATAAATAACAAGGGGTTTCCCGTAGGGACGCCTTTGGCGAACCCCTTGTTATTATAAAACAAGGGGGTTCCCCTTGTTTAGAAAAATTAAATTAAGGAGATATAATTATGCGAAAAAGATATTTTTTTATTCCTTTGATTTCGATTATCGTTATCTCTGGAGTTTTGGTTTGGGCATGCAAACATCCTTTTGGAGAAGGTCTCTCTATTATTAATATTGGTAAAAAAGTAGACTATTCAATCGAAGAAGGCGGTCCAGGATATAAAGGAGAGATAGGAAAAGGTGTGACTAATTCTATTATTATACCTAACAAAGTTCAAGTATTTCCTATGCGAGAGGGAAATAATTATTATAGAATACCAACTTTGATACAGCTAACAAACGGAGATTTGCTTGCCTTTGCCGATAAAAGAATAGGAAGCATAGGAGATGTGCCTAAATCTCCTATAGAAACTGTGTATAAAAAAAGCACGAATAACGGAAAAACTTGGAGTCAGGAAAAAAGAATTAGTCCTCAATCTACATCCAGATCTTTAAGCTATGGGGATGGAGCATATTGCGTGGATAGAAAAACGGGAAATATCATCTGTTTAGTCGTAGGCGACCAAGGTTTTTTACAATCCACGCCAAATAATCCTATAAAAACGAGATTGATAATAGGCAGAAATAACGGCGCAACTTGGGACGCTCCCATTGATATAACCGACAAAATATATGGAGCTAATTGTAAAGACCCTGATAGAAAAACTTGGAATGGGGCATTTACCACTTCTGGAAACGGAGTTCAGCTTAGAAACGGCAGAATAATGTTTGTATTAAATGTTAGAAAAGGAACTAATGCTTCGCCTTTATATAATCATGTTCTATATACGGATGATGGAGGTGCTACTTGGAATGTATCTAAAGGAGCGCCTGGCATATCCAAAAATCCAAGTAGAGGCGGAAGCGAGGCTAAAATAGTCGAGCTTAATGATGGAACTCTATTAATGGCTATAAGACCCGAAGGTATTTTTCAAAGATTCTTGGCAAAATCTACCGATAACGGCGAGACTTGGGACGAAATGGAACCTCGAAGCGAATTGCCTTCTTCAAGTTCTAATGGAGATATAATATATTATACTTCTAAATTAAACGGTTGGGATAAAGATAGAATAATTACAATGTTTGATAGCGTTCCTTATACCAAAGCTACGCCTCCAGGTAGCCCAAAATTGTATTGGAGCTATGACGAGGGCAAGACTTGGAAAGGTTTTCTAATACATAGCGGTAATGCAGGATATTCTTCATTAGCCATACTTAAAGACGGAAGTATAGGAATATTAGCCGAGATTGGAGGTTCTTGGAATGGTCCTATATATTTTATGAGAGTAAATATGAAATATATTACTAGTGGTAAAGATAGCGGACCGTTTAAAGTTAAAGTCAAACAAAAATAAAAACTATTGCTATAAAAACGGATGGAAGGTTTTTTATGAAAAGATTATTAACTATATTGTTTCTTATTTTGACTCCATTAAGCCTATTTGGTTTTTATGGGGATGGAAGCGGAAGAAGTTTAATAGACTTCTTGATGGATGGATATCAATTAAGAGCGAGAACAGACCAGATAGGCGCATTGTATGGAGTTGGAATAGGAGACGGAGATTTTAGATTTTCTTTAGGCGTGACGGGAAATACTTCGGGCGTCATACTTGATAATTGGACGAACGACTCTTCCACGAATAATAAATTGAGTAGTTATTTTCGTCCATCGGTTATGCTAGCTATGGGCTATAAATCAGACAAAATAGGAGTAGGCGTAGGGTATCAATTTAAATATGTGGATTCAAATTATATGGTTCATACGCCAGCTCTTACGCTTACCGTTATGGATAATACTTTAAGATTCAATATTCCAGTAGCGATTGGAGTGGGTAATCATTTTGTTAAAAATACTTTTATAGTCTCGACTGCTATAGAAGCAAGATATTATTTGCATAAGTTTATAGATTATTTTACTCAATTAAGAGTTTATTTTAATTATGGCTATGCTCGTATGAGTTATGCTAAAATTGTATCTTCAGCTGCCGAAGGAGTTGACCCTAATAGTAAGGCTATTTATAAAGACCAAACTTCTATAGGCTTAGACTTAAGAGCTTATTTCAATTTTCCAACGGATAAAGGCGTATCTATAGAACCTTATTTAAGAGTTTTATATAGCGCCGCTTTGGATACTGTTGAAAATTTAGGCGGGGTTCTAAACAGAAATAAAGGAGAGAATTTTAATATTAATGCCTACGGTTTCGATTATACGAGTTTATCGTTCGATGCGACTGGAACGGAAAAATTATCGGGCGGTTATATAGCGAGCGTTCCCGGTATACCAAATCCGCAGGGACGAGTTCCTATATCTGGCATATATAGAGTCGGTATAGCTTTACCTTTAGGTTTAAGAGCGTCTAACGATTTTGTAAGTTTATATGTAGAGCCATCATTAGCCGTTACGATTTTTGGCGGTAAGATAAGTTTACTTGGGGTTGAAAGAAAGGGATTCTTCTATACTTTTGGTTATGTGGTTTATTCAGAATTAACCGTAACTCCTGTTAAATATTTAGAATTATTCCTTGAACTTCAAACTGGCGGAGCTTCAAGATTAGGCGGAGATTTATATGGAGCGGGCGCAACAACTATGATATTAAACGCTTCTTCAGGTATCGCTTGGTATTTTTAATTCTCATTTCTATCTTTAGCAATTAAGCATGGAAATATCTTTAATGGATGTTTCCATGCTTTTTATAATTTATTTAGAGTTTATTTATTTATAGCGGATAGGATTTTTTAAGAGATAATATAAAATTATTACTTCTTTATTTAAGATAGAAATAATATAGATTTTTTTGTATAATAACGATAAATAAATATAAACCGTCTATATATGCAAATATTTTTCCTAAAAATAAAAAAACATGCAATATAATGCAGATATTTCAAATAAATTTAATGTCAATATTAAAAATATTTTTTGTCGATATATTTAAGAATATATTATTGATATTATAATATTAAACTATATAATATAATTAAAAAAGGAGTAATTGAAAATGGGTTTATTTAAATGGCAAGAAGATATAAACGATATGTTTAACAATCCTCAAAAACGAGCGATGCTTGAAGAAGGAGTTAAATTATTAAACGAAATTAACGATAACCAAAAAGAGATATTAAAAGAATTAAAAGAAATCAATAATAAATTAAATTCTAAAGAGGAAATAAAATGAATGTAATAAGAATTCAAATAACCGAAGAAGAATATAAAATGGGCGTTTTAGTTACAAGTTTTTTATGTAATCTAAACAGATACAATATAATAAACGATAACGAATTAGACGAACTTATAAAATATTTTGCCGAAAAATACGCTAGAGAATGTAGAGAACGCAAGAAAAATAAATAATTTTAATTGTCAATCAACATTTAAGAAAATTAATTTTAAAAATTAGTTTCATTTATTAATAAAAGTAAATTTTTAAAATTAACTTTTACTTTAATTATCTTAATCAAAATAATTAGATAAGCCAACCATGGGAGTCGAACCCACGACCCACGCATTACGAATGCGTTGCTCTACCAACTGAGCTAGGTTGGCGTTATCAAATTTTCTAGGAGTTGTATTTAATTATAACAATTATAAATTATTTGTCAATTCTTTTATAAAAGAATTTTTTATTGACATTATTAAATATGGTTATAAAATATTATATATTTTAGTTTAATTTTTTGATTTTGAATATTTTAAGGAAAATAAATATATGATAAATAAAAGATTAATCGCTCTAATGGGAAACGCCAAAAAATTTATAGGTTTTCATGTATTCTTTCAATTAATAAATCTTGCGCTTAATATAACGGCAATATTTTTATTAGCCGATTTTTTGCAAAAAATTTACGAAAAAAATATTTCAAACGCCGATATAATAAAAGTTTCTTTTGGAATTATAATCGTTATAATATTAAGATTTATATCAAATATTCTTATAGCTAAAATGTCTTATTACGCTTCAGGCAAAGTAAAGCAAACTTTAAGAGAAAAAATTTATTCCAAACTTTTAAATCTTGGAATTTCTTATAGAGAAAAGTTTTCAACAAGCGAAGTAGTTCAAATTTCTATGGAAGGAGTAGACCAACTTGAAGTTTATTTTGGAAGATATTTGCCACAGTTTTTTTATAGCGTCATATCGCCGATTATTTTATTTGCAGTTTTATCGACTATAAGCGTAAAAGCGTCATTAATACTTATTTTATGCGTTCCTTTAATTCCAATATCTATAATTTTAATAGTAAAAATCGCTAAAAAAATATTAAAAAAATATTGGGGAAGCTATAGCAATTTGGGAGAATTATTTTTAGAGAATTTGCAGGGACTTACGACTTTAAAAATATATCAAGCGGATGAAATAAAAAATAAAGAAATGAATATTCAAGCTGAAAATTTTAGAATCGCTACTATGAATGTTCTTAAAATGCAGCTTAATTCTATTACAGTAATGGATATAATAGCTTACGGAGGAGCTGCGCTTGGAATAATAATTTCGGTTAAAGAATTTATAAACGGAAATATAAACTTTGCTGGCGCTTTTTCAATTATAATGCTTTCTGCCGAATTTTTTATTCCTTTAAGACTTCTTGGTTCTTTCTTTCATATCGCTATGAACGGAATTGCTGCAAGCGAGAAAATGTTTGAAATACTTGATTTGAAAGAAGACAATAAAAGAATAAATAAAATTGATTCTAAAAACGAAAACATTATAATAAGTAATCTTAATTTCGGATATAACGAAGAGAAAACTATTCTAAAAAATATAAATATGACTATAAAAGAAAAAAGTTTTATTTCAATAGTAGGACAATCTGGCTCTGGTAAAAGCACATTAGCGGGACTTATATCTTTAAGAAACGAAAATTATTCTGGTTCTATAAAAATAGGAGAGATAGAACTTTCTTCAATAGATAAAAACGATTTAAATAAAAAAATTGTAGTAGTCGACCATAACGGCTATTTATTTGAAGGAAATGTTTACGAAAATTTGCAAATGGCTGGAAAAAATATAACCGAAGAGAAAATGAATGAAGTATTAAAACAAGTAGGATTATACGATTTTTTACAATCTGAAAACGGACTTCAAACAAAAATAACCGAAAAAGCTTCAAATCTATCGGGCGGACAAAAACAAAGACTCGCTATTGCAAGAGCTATACTTTATGACGGAGACATATATATTTTTGACGAAGCTACTTCAAATGTAGATGTCGATAGCGAAGAGAATATTATAAATATAATAAAAGAAATCTCAAAAACAAAAACGGTAATATTAATTTCGCATAGATTATATAATTGTCGATTTTCAGATATAATTTATTTTTTGAAAGATGGAACTATAAAAGAAGAAGGTTCGCATGAAGAACTTATAAAATTAAACGGAGAATATGCAAATATTTATAACGAACAAATTAAACTTGAAAGCATAACTAAAGGAGCTACAGAAAATGCGTAGAAGCGGAATTAAAATTATGACGGAACTTATAGGTTTGATAGCGCCTCTTATTCATATTATGATACTTGCGATTATAACGGGAGTTTTAGGATTTTTATGCGCGATATTTATAACTATACTTGGCGGATACGGAATAATAAATTTTATAGAATCCAATTTCAATTTGAAAAATATATTTATTTTGATTTTTATTATAGCTATTTTGAGAGGATTTTTTCATTATATAGAACAGCTTAGCAATCATTATATAGCTTTTAAATTGCTCGCTTTAATAAGAGATAAAATATTTATAGCTTTAAGAAGACTATCGCCCGCGAAACTTGAAGGAAGAGATAAAGGAAATTTAATAGCTTTGATAACGAGCGATATAGAATTGCTTGAAGTATTTTACGCTCATACAATATCTCCAATTGCCATAGGAATTTTAACTTCAATTATAATGACAATATTCATTGGAAGTTTTAATATAATTTTAGGAATTATAGCATTTTTAGGTTATTTGACGGTTGGATTTTTTATTCCTTATTTTTCTTCAAAATATGGTAAAAAAGACGGAATGGAATATAGAGATAATTTTGGCAAATTAAACAGTTATTTTTTAGACAGTTTATGGGGAATAAAAGAAATTCTGCAATTTGGATTTGGAGAAAAACGAAATAAAGAAATAGAAAATAAAACTGATGATTTAATGAATATAAATAAAAAATTAAAAAACTATGAAGGAATAATTGGCGGTTTAACGAATTCGGTAATTTTAATATTTACTTTGGCAATTTTAATAATAAGTTATTTAGTTGTTAAGGACGGAGATTTTAAAAATATAATAATTCCTACAATAGCTATGGCAAGTTCTTTCGGTCCCGTTATAGCTTTAAGCAATTTGTCGAATAATTTATTTTTCACGCTTGCAAGCGGCGAGCGAGTTCTAAACTTGCTATCTGAAAAACCTGTCGTGGAAGAAGTTTATAACGGAAAAAATTTAGAATTTGATGGAGCGGAATGCAAAAATATTTATTTCGATTACGGAGGTGAGGAAATATTGAAAGATTATAATTTGAATATAGAAACGAATAAAATAATAGGAATAAAAGGAAAAAGCGGTAGCGGTAAATCGACTTTATTAAAATTATTAATGCGTTTTTGGGATATAAAAAGCGGAGCTTTGAAAATATCAAAAACCGACATAAAAGAAATAAATACAAACGCTTTGAGAAATATGGAAAGTTATACGACTCAAGATACTTCGATATTTAAAGATACGATAGAAAACAATATAAAAATTGCCGATTATAACGCCACAAGAGAAGAAGTTATAGACGCTTGCAAAAAAGCTTCTTTACATGATTTTATAATGACTTTGCCAAAAAGTTACGACACAGAAGTAGGAGAGCTTGGAGATACTTTATCGGGAGGCGAAAAACAGAGAATAAGCGTTGCAAGAAGTTTTTTGCATAAAGCTCCTTTCATACTTTTAGACGAGCCGACAAGCAATTTAGACAGTCTAAACGAAGCGATTATATTAAAATCTATAAAAGACAATAGAGAAAATAGAACCGTAATTTTAGTTTCGCATAGAGAATCGACTTTAAATATTGCAGATAAAATTTATCAAATGAAAAACGACAGAGCGAGTTAATAATTATTTTAATATAAACTAATTAATATAATATCTTCCGCCTAAACTCATTCTTCCAAAACCAGCCTTATTTATTTTTGAAGGATAACCTAAATTTTTTCCATCGACTACAATATGCAAGCCTCCGCCGAATTCTAAAATTATTGCTACATGCCTGTTTACATTTATATTGAATCCAGCTCCGCCTCCAACTTCGCAATAAAAAGGTTTTGAAAATAAAACTTTAGCGCTTTTATCGGAATCGAAAGATAAAACGCCAAAACTTATAAAAGCGAATCCGTATCTTCCAATGCTTATTTTGTCTTTGTATTCGTCAACTCCGCCGAAAGTCAATTTTTCCATAAAACCCAATTCATACATTTTAGGATTATCATCGTATATTTTTGAGCCTACTATTGAAGTATAGCTTTTCATTTCAAAATTATTGAATTTGAATAACTTAAAACCAAATTCCAAATTAACGCTTGTTTTAATAGAATCCGCGCTGCTAAATAAACCTATCGAAAAAAATCTATTATCCAAAGGAGATTTTAATCCTTTTTTATTAGTTTCCTCGCAATATAATTTTGAAAAACAACTTAAAAATATTGCGCTTATTATTAAAAATTTATTTATTTTCATTTTGTTATCCTTCTATTCTTTATTTTATTTTTTATTAATCGTTTAATTAGTTTAATTATTCTAAATTTCCGTTTTCTTTTGCAATGTCTCTATTCTTTTTAAGCTCCGATTCTTCCTCTTCCGTTATGGTTCTTATTTGAGTGAAAAAATATAAATACTTTCCAATAAACAAAATTACCAAAACTATTCTCGCATGCAAATTATTTACGAATATAAAAGTGATTATAAGCATTAAGCTTACGGGCAAAAGTATAGTTAATTTATTTTTCAAAGTCATAGCTTTTGACTTAACAAAACTCTCCAAATATTTTTTGTAAATTTTTGTAGAGATAAACCAATCGTGAAATCTTTTCGAGCCTTTTGCAAAAAAGAAAGAAGCCAAAAGTAAAAACGGCGTAGTCGGTAAAATCGGCGCTACTATTCCGACAATTCCTATTCCCATAGAAATAAAACCTAAAATTATTAATACAACTTTCAATTTTAATTACTCCTTTTATTTTTCAAATTAATTGAATTTAATTTTCTTTTAGTTTTTAAAGTTATAAATAAATGTTTTAATGCAAGTATTGGATGATAAAAAATCATTCTTTTTCCAGAAAAAATCATAACCTCTCTTATTTTTTCGCGCATATCTTTTTTATAACAATGCGAAGGACAAACGCTACAAAAAGTTTTAGTTTCCATAAATCTGCATCTATCAATTTGCCTTGAAGCATAATTATATAATTCTATACACTCTTTGCATAAATTATTGTTTTTATGATTTGACTTGCAAAATATTTTTATCATAAGAAAAACCAGACTTTTTTCTTTTTCTATTTTTTCTTTTATTTTTTTAGTTTTATAGTTTTGACTTTTCATTAATTAATCCGATTGAAAAATTTAATTATTGGACATGCTAAAATAAACATGCCCAATAATCCCAAAAATCAATAATTTATTAATATTTACCAAAATTCAAATTAAAACTTCCAAGTTAATCCCGTGCTTCCGTTGAATGCGAGCGAGCCTTGAGAAGAATTTCCCAAACTGTCTATTGTGGTCGCGCTTCCTATTTGAGCCTCAAAATACCATTCCAAATTAGGCAAAGGAGTTATGGATAATTCGCCGTAAAATAAATATCCAATCGAATAAAATACTGGAGGTATTCTAACAGGTTTTGCGCTCGAAGCGTATTGGTTAACCCCCCCCGTTACCATAGAAAGAGAAAGAGCGGGTTCTAAATAAATAGAGATTAAATCGCTCTCCGCCGTGAAACCTACGGGAACGGAAACTCCTATAAATTGAGGTTTAGTTATATAATAAGTTTGTCCGCCAATATCGATACTCGCTCCTTCAACTTCGGATTTTATTCTGTGAGTTGTTATATCATACCAACTTATTCCCGTAGTAGTCATATCGAAAGCTCCCATTGGAGAAGTCGCGTCAATTATATAATGTCCGAATTCAACCGCTCCGTTATGAGTATTTCCCGTTGGAGTTGTAACTGAATATGAAGTTCCCTTAAAATCTTTGACAGAACCTTGATATAATAATCTTATTTGAGGCTCTATAAGTATAGGGTCGGTTGCGGCGATAAAATATCCTCTTACATCGATGCCTATAGAATGAGCGGTAGTGTCTTTTACAAATCCATAATAGCCTCCTTCTCCCATATTAAGCTTCATATTCATACCAGTATTACTCACAGAATTAGACAAAGTAGGGGCGGTTACATATCTATTTTCATTTGCTTTCATTCTATACATTCCGTATTTTAAGTTTATTCTTATTCTGCTAAAAATATCGCTTTCGGTATAATATTCTATTCTTATATCGGTAGAAACGGCTAAATCGTCTTTATTAATATCTCCGCTTCCAACTCCTATTGTAACGGGAATATTTATTCTAAAATTTTCTCCCAAAGCGGTAGCCGTGATTATTGGAGTATGAGCCTGCCAAGTTCCCGTAGAATACATAAATTGATAACCAAAGCCAATTCCAAAGCTATCGTTTTTATAACCGATTCCCGCTATAGCCCTTGGTTTGAATATATTTATTCCGCCTTTAACTCCATTATCCAAATTATCTAATAGAACGCCAGCCGTCTCTCCTTCAACTCCAATCATAAATCTTACATTTTCGCTTCCAGCCAATACTCCAGCTCTGTCGAGTCTTATGGTAAGCTGATTTTCGTCTATTAAAAAGTCGTTAAAATCTTCTAAAATCGTATAACCGAAAGCCGAATATACGCTAATTAAAGCAATTGTTATTATTAAATGTAATCGTTTCATTTTATTTTATCCTTTTGTTTTTGTATTTTTATATTTTTTTATTTTTATATTTTTAACTACCTTGTTCTAAAATTTATTACAATTATTTATTTCTTCATTAATTTTTAAACTTTTTAATTTTTCTTTATATTAAATTATCATTTTAAAACTAATAATTTATTTATAAAGGTTTTTTATTGTTATTGTTTCTATTAATCGCCTCCTTTAATAAATCTCCGTTCGGGTAAATTTCAATACTCATATCAATATATTTTTTATAATTTTCATTATCTTTTATTTTGAAATAGTATTGAGATAGCCAAACGAAAGATAAATATTTTTGATATTTTTGATTTGAATTATTTAAAGCTTTATTAAAATATTCAAACGCTTTTTTATCGCTTCCTCCAGCTATCTTTGGCGCATGCATATATCCCACGCCAACTCCCAAAAGAGCGAAGAAATTATTCGAATCTTTTTCTAAAACTTTTTTATATATATCTTTGGTTTTTCCGCCAAAAGAAATTTTTTCTGGCAAACCGCAGTAATATACAATATAAGACATCAATTCCGACACGCTTATCAAATAATCGATATCGTTAGAAGATAAATAATTTTCATTTTTATCGATTTGATTTTTTAAATAATTATATTTTTCTTTATCGTCTTTTAATTTTTTAGATTCCGCCAAATAAGAAATATTTTCATAAGTTAAAGAATTATTTTTTTGCAAATCGCTTAAATTATAATTTGCCGAATAATAATTATTATAAAAATCGTTAATATCTTTAGCTTTATAAGAATATAAATTATTAAAAACGACAATCAGAAATATTAAATAATACTTCATAAAAAATCCTTTAAGTTTTATATAATTTCAATTAAGTTTGTTATTTAATTTTAATTGTTTGTATATTCTAACATATTTAATAAAAAAACTCAAGCCTTTATAAATTAAAATCAACTAAAATTAATTTATAATCAAAACTTAACTGTTAGTATATTCTAACATATAAAATAAAAAATAGCAAGCTCTTACATTAAGAAATTTTTTTATTTAATAAATATTTATTTAAATAATCAATCAATGATTTATAATATATTTTTTGTTTTTTATTTATTTTTTGTATCTGTTTTTTTAAATTATGATTGAAATGTAGTATTTTTATCTTATTTTCATATTGATAGCCTAAATTTATTAAAAAAATTTAAAAAAATATTGAAAAAACGCTTGACAAATTTTTTAAAGTGTTGTATAATTTTCTCACTTTCGTTAAAACGATTAAAGCGTTTAGTATAATTTTTAAGTAATACTAATTGCTCGATATTAAAGATATCGTTTCGTATTTAGTGATTAGCAATTTAATATATTTCCAATTATTTGGGCTTGACTTAAATTAATTTTTATTTTATAAGTTTAGATTATATAAAATAAAAAATTAATTTAATGATAATTAAAAAATAAAGAGGTTAGAGGTTTTATATTATATGCCTACAATTAATCAGTTAATAAGGAAAGGTAGAAAGCGAATATTGAATAAGACAAAGTCGCCCGCGCTAATGAAATGTCCTCAAAGAGAAGGCGTTTGCACTCGCGTGACTACGACTACTCCGAAAAAACCTAATTCGGCAATGCGTAAAATAGCCCGCGTTAGAATAACGAACGGAATAGAAGTGACGGCTTATATTCCAGGTATAGACCATACTTTGCAAGAACATAATCGCGTTTTGATAAGAGGCGGAAGAGTTAAGGATTTGCCAGGATGTCGTTATCATATAGTTAGAGGAAGTCGTGAAGCTACAGGCGTTGAAAAGAGAATGAAAGCCAGAAGTAAATATGGAACTAAAAAACCTAAAGCTTAATGGAGTAATATAAAATGGCAAGAAGAAGAAGAGCGCAAACAAGAAAGATAAACGCCGACCCGATTTACGGAAGCGATATTATAAGTAAATTTATAAATAAACTTATGTATGACGGTAAAAAGAGTAAGGCTGAAAATATATTTTATAAAGCGATGGACTTAGTTAAAGATAAAACGGGAAAAGAAGGGCTTGACGCTTTTAACGAAGCTATAGGAAATATTAAACCTAGAGTTGAAGTAAAATCAAGAAGAGTAGGCGGTTCTACTTATCAAGTTCCCGTTGATGTTCGTCCCGATAGACAAAATTCATTGGCATTTAAATGGTTAATAAACGCGTCAAGAAAGAGAAGCGGAAAAAGTATGATTGAAAGATTATCAAATGAAATAGTTGACGCTATTGAAGGTAAAGGCGCAGCGGTTGCTCAAAAAGAAACCGTTCATAGAATGGCAGAAGGCAATAAAGCGTTCGCTCATTTTAGGTGGTAATATTAGGAGAAAATTAAGTGGCAAGACAGATTTCTTTGGAAAATACGCGTAATATCGGTATTATGGCTCATATAGATGCGGGGAAAACCACTTTAAGCGAAAGAATATTATATTTTACGGGGAAAACTCATAAAATCGGCGAAGTGCATGAAGGCGCCGCGGAAATGGATTGGATGGAGCAGGAAAGGGAGAGAGGAATTACCATTACATCGGCGGCAACTACATGTTTTTGGAACGGAAATCGTATTAATTTGATAGATACTCCTGGTCACGTTGACTTTACCGCGGAGGTTGAAAGGTCTTTAAGAGTTTTGGATAGCGCGGTTGGAGTTTTCTGTTCGGTTGGCGGAGTTCAGCCTCAAAGCGAAACGGTTTGGAGACAGGCGAGCAATTATAAAATTCCGAGAGCGATTTTTGTAAATAAAATGGATAGAATTGGCGCTAATTTTTATTCCGTTTTGGAACAGACGAGAAATAGACTTAAAGCTAATAGTCATCCTGTTGTTATTCCTATAGGTTCGGAAAGTCATTTTGAAGGCGTTATAGATTTGGTAAAAATGAAAGAAATTATTTGGACTTCGGAAGACGGCATGAAAATGGAAGAAAAAGAGATTAGAGCCGAATTAAAAGAGGAAGCCGAAAAATACAGAAATGAATTATTGGAAGCGATAGTAGAATATGACGATGACGCTATGAATAAGTTTTTTGAAGGAGAGGAAATAGATATTCCAACTATAAAAAAACTTATAAGAAAGGCTACTTTATCGGCTGATTTCTTCCCGATGTTTTGCGGGACTGCTTTCAAAAATAAAGGAATACAGGTTTTAATAGACGCCGTTGTGGATTATTTGCCTTCTCCAATGGATAGAGGAGAGATAGAAGGAACTGATTTGGAAGGGCATGAAATAGTTAGAAAAAGTTCGGACGATGAAAAATTTAGCGCTTTGGCATTTAAAATAATGACGGACCCTCATGTTGGAAAAATTGCGTTTTTTAGAGTTTATTCTGGAAAACTTGAAGCTGGTTCTTATGTTTATAACGCCACTAAAGGCAAGAGAGAGAGAATTGGAAGAATACTTCAAATGCATGCCAATAAAAGAGAAGAAATCGAAACGGTTTATTCTGGCGATATAGCGGCTGCGGTTGGACTTAAAGATACGACTACGGGAGATACTTTATGTCCCGAAAACGCTCCTATAATACTTGAAGCGATTAATTTTCCCGAGCCTGTTATTAATGTCGCGATAGAGCCTAAAACTAAAGGCGATAGAGATAAAATGTCAATCGCTTTGTCGAGATTGGCGGAAGAAGACCCGACTTTTAGAGTTAGTTTTGACGACGAAACGGGGCAAACTATTATCGCTGGAATGGGAGAGTTGCATTTAGAGATAATATGCGATAGAATGAAGAGAGAATATAAGGTTGAGGCTAATGTCGGACGCCCTCAAGTTTCTTATAGAGAAGGTATTAAGAAAACGGTTGAAGTTCAAGGTAAATTTGTTCGTCAATCGGGCGGTAAAGGACAGTATGGCGATGTTTGGTTGAGAGTAGGTCCTAACGAAGCTAACGCTGGATTTAAATTTAATAATGAAATAGTCGGAGGAGTTGTTCCGAGAGAGTATATACCCGCTGTTGAAAAAGGTTGTTTGGAAGCTATGAATACGGGAGTTTTGGCTAATTATCCAATGCTTGATGTGATAGTTTCCGCTTTTGACGGTTCTTTTCACCCTGTGGATTCCTCCGAAATGGCATTTAAAATAGCGGCGTCTATGGGCTTTAAGGATGGTTGTAAGAAAGCGGACCCTTATTTGTTAGAGCCTATGATGAGCGTTGAGGTTATGACTCCCGAAGATTATATGGGAGATATTATAGGAGATTTGGCTTCAAGGAGAGGACAAGTTCATGGATTTACCGATAAATCTGGTTATAAATCCATAAACGCTACAGTGCCTCTTGCAGAAATGTTCGGTTATACTACGAGTATAAGAAATGTTTCGCAAGGAAGGGCAAGCTATACAATGCAGTTCTCTCATTATGAAGAAGTGCCTAAAAATGTGGCAGAAGAGATTATAGGCGCGAGAATGGGTAATGCTAAATAATAAAATTAAAATAAATAAAAAAATAAAATTCCTAAAATAATAGGGATAAATTGGAGGATAAAAATGGCAGGAACTTATGACGGTAAAAAGGTGCATGTGAATGTTGGAACTATTGGGCATGTTGACCATGGTAAAACTACATTAACATCGGCAATTACGGCTGTATCATCGGCTATGTTTCCAGATACGGTTCAAAAAGTAGCTTACGATTCGGTTGCTAAAGCTTCCGAAAGTCAAGGTAGAAGAGACCCTACGAAAATTTTAACAATAGCGACTTCGCATGTCGAATACGAATCTGATAACAGGCACTATGCCCATGTGGATTGTCCTGGACACGCAGACTATATTAAAAACATGATAACGGGAGCAGCTCAAATGGACGGAGCGATTTTAGTTGTTTCGGCTGAAGACGGAGTTATGCCTCAAACTAAAGAGCATGTTCTTTTGTCAAGGCAAGTAGGCGTTAATTATATAGTTGTATTCTTAAATAAATGCGATAAATTGGACGACCCTGAAATGGCTGAAATAGTTGAAGCGGAAGTTGTGGATGTTTTAGACCATTACGGTTTTGATGGAAGTAAAACTCCTATTATTAGAGGAAGCGCAATTAAGGCAATTCAAGCTATAGAAGCTGGAAAAAATCCAAGAGAAGACGCGGATTGCAAATGTATAATAGACCTTTTAAACGCTTTAGATACTTATATTCCAGACCCTGTTAGAGAAGTTGATAAAGATTTCTTAATGTCAATAGAAGATGTTTATTCAATTCCTGGAAGAGGAACTGTTGTTACGGGCAGAATTGAAAGAGGTAAAATCACTAAAGGAGACGAAGTTGAAATAGTAGGTTTGAGAGACACTCAAAAAACTACTTGCACAGGCGTTGAGATGTTTAAGAAAGAGGTTGTAGGAATAGCTGGTTATAATGTCGGTTGTCTTTTAAGAGGTATTGAAAGAAAAGCCGTTGAAAGAGGACAGGTATTGGCTAAACCAGGAACTATAACGCCGCATAAGAAATTTGAAGCGGAAGTTTATATTCTTAAAAAAGAAGAAGGCGGAAGGCATAGCGGTTTTGTAACAGGTTATAGACCGCAAATGTATTTTAGAACTACGGATGTTACGGGAGTAATAAATTTACCTGAAGGTTCTCAAATGATAATGCCAGGCGATAACGCTAATTTAACTATAGAGTTAATAAGCCAAATCGCTATGGAAGAGAAACAGAGATTCGCTATAAGAGAAGGCGGTAAAACCGTAGGTAACGGTGTTGTGACTAAAATTTTGGAGTAAAGGATTTAATTAAGGGTATAAAATAAAATTATGCCCTTTATAATAAATGAGATTAAGCGAGTAATTCAAGCTATGAAAGAACAGAAAATACGAGTTAAACTAAAAGCCTTTGATATTGAGCTTATTGACCAATCGGCTCAATCGATAGTTGAAAGCGTTAAGAAGACAGGAGCGAGAGTGTCGGGACCTATACCTTTGCCTACAAGCATACGCAAGGTGACGGTTATAAGAAGCCCACATGTTAATATTAAATCTAGAGAACAGTTTGAGATGCGTATCTATAAAAGGCTTATAGATATTTTTGAGGTAACTCCTCAAACGACCGAATCTCTAAAAAAATTGGCGCTTCCAGCTGGAGTTGATGTTCAGTTGAAATAAGCGTTTGTTAAAGATAAAGCTTTACTACGATTTATCTGTAATAGTTTGATATTTAGAATATTTGAATATAAAAAAGTAGTAAAATCATTATAGAGGATTCGCCGATGGTAGGAATAATTGGCAAAAAATTGGGCATGACTACGGTTTTTGATGAAACGGGAAACGCTATAGCAGTAACGGTTGTAGAAGCCGGACCATGCACGGTAATGCAGATAAGAGATAATGAGAAAGACGGTTATAGCGCTATTCAGTTGGGCTATGGCTCAATAAAGGAAAAGCATTTGAAAAAACCGCAAATAGGACAATTTAAAAAAATGAATTTAGAGCCTAAAAAATATTTGAAAGAATTTAGAATCGATAATACGAGTTCTTATTCGGTTGGACAAGAGCTTAAAGTCGATATATTTCAAGCGGGCGATTTTATAGATGTTAGTTCTTTAAGTAAAGGACGAGGTTTTGCGGGAGTTATGAAAAGGCATAATTATGATGGCGGACCTATGAGTCATGGCTCTAATTTTAGAAGAAGAGCGGGTTCTATAGGCTGCAATAGTTATCCTTCAAGAGTGTGGAAGGGTAAAGGTATGCCAGGACATATGGGAAATGCGCTAACCACTATACAGAATTTAAAAGTTATCGATATAAGAGCGGAAGATAATTTAATTATGATAAAAGGCGCTATACCAGGAGCGGTTAATAGCATAGTAAAATTAACTTCGGCGGTTAAAAAGATTAACAAAAAAAAGAATTCTATGGTATAATGGATATAATTAAGCAGGATAATAAAGATGGAAGTAGTAATACTAAATGAAAACGGAGACAATGCTGGCAATTTAGAAATTGTTGATGAGATTTTTAAATCTGAAGTCAATAATAATCTGCTTTATGAAGCTATAAAAAACGAGCTTGCAAATAAAAGGCAGGGAACTCATTCTACGAAAACTAGAGGAGAAGTTTCAGGAGGCGGTAAAAAGCCTTGGAGACAGAAAGGAACGGGAAGAGCGAGAGCGGGTTCTACAAGGTCGCCAATATGGGTTGGAGGCGGAAAAGCGCATACTCCAAAACCGAGAGATTATAGTTATAGATTGCCTAAAAAAGTTAAAAGAAAAGCTTTGTTGTCGGTTTTATCTTTAAAATATGGCAATAATGTTCTTAAGGTTTTTGAAGATTTTACTTTTGACGCTCCGAAAACTAAAAGAATGGCAAGTTTTATAAGCAAGGTTAAAGAACCTAAAAGCAGAAAAGTAGCTTTTGTGGTTGGAAAAGACGAAGCTTTGGGAGATAATTATAATAAATTATTGTTATCGTTAAGAAATATTAAGGATTTAAAACTTGTAAACGCCGACAGTATGGCTATTCATCCTTTATATTATGCCGATGAAGTGTATTTTACTAAAACGGCTTTGTCTAAATTAAACGATAGGATTAAGGGTTAAAAATTATGAGTATGTATTCGCTTTTAATTGAACCTATACTTACCGAAAAGAGTAATATTTTAAGAACCGAGCCAAAAGGAACGGAAAAGAGATATTATGTATTTAAAGTAAGGCAGGACGCTAATAAATCAGAATTAATGAAAGCGGTTGAAAAAATATTTAATGTGCATCCGCTTGATTGTAAGATAATAAATGTTAAGCCTAAAAAGAAAAATCGTAGAATGAGCAAGAGAGGATATACTCGAAGCTATAAGAAAGCGATAATAGTTCTTGATGGTAAAGAGAAAATAGATATAGTAAAATAATTGAGGAATAACGATGGCTATTAAGAAATTTAAACCGACAACTCCAAGTTTGCGTTATCGAACCGTAGTTGATTTTTCGGATATTACAACAAACGAGCCTTGTAAATCTTTGGTATATGGCAAAAAGCGTATAAGCGGACGCTCTTCAAACGGTCGCATAACAATGCGCCGAAGAGGTGGCGGACATAAAAAACTTTTTAGACTTATTGATTTTAGAAGAGATAAACATGATATAGAGGCTAAAGTAGTTTCGGTAGAATACGACCCAAATAGAAGCGCTTATATATCTCTTTTAAACTATACGGACGGAGAGAAAAGATATATAATTTATCCTTTAGGTTTGAATATTGGAGATAAAGTTATAAGCGGAGAGAACGCTAAAGTAAGGGTAGGTTGCAGTTTGCCTTTAAGAAAAATTCCTTTGGGAACTATAATACATAATATAGAATTAACTCCGGGTAAAGGTGGACAGTTAGTTAGAGCGGCTGGAGGCGGAGCGCAAATAACGGCTAAAAGCGGAGGTTATTGCGTAATAAGACTTCGCTCGGGAGAAGAGAGAAGAATATTAGAAAATTGCTACGCTACAATAGGACAGATTGGCAATTTAGACCATTTTAATACTACGGATGGAAAAGCGGGAACTACAAGGCATAAAGGCAGAAGACCTAAAGTTAGAGGAGTAGTAATGAATCCAGTAGACCATCCGCATGGAGGAGGCGAAGGCAAGAGCGGACAGGGTAATCCTCATCCAGTTTCTCCTACGGGCGTTCCTACTAAAGGATATAAAACAAGAAAGAAAAATAAATATTCGGATAGATTAATAATTAAGAAAAGAGGAGGTAAAAAATAATGTCTCGTTCCATTAAAAAAGGACCTTTTGTTGATAAAAATCTATTTAAGAAAATACAGGCTGGGGATAATAAGCATCAAATAAAAACTTATAGTAGAGCTTCGACTATTATTCCAGAAATGATAGGTTATACTATAAATGTGCATAACGGTAAAACTTTTGTTGCCGTTTATATACAAGAAAATATGATTGGGCATAAATTGGGCGAATTTGCTCCTACTAGAACATTTCGTTCTCATGCGGGTGCCTCTAAAGTTGCTAAAAAGTAAGGATTTAAGATTATGGATTATAATGTAAGAGTTCGTTATTTGCGTATAGGACGCAGAAAAATTGCAAGATTGCTTCCTTTTATAAAAGGAGAATATGTTAATCATGCGATAGCCAATTTGACGGTAATGCCTCAAATGTCTTCTATCGTTTTGAGAAAAGCGATTAAAAGCGGAATAGCAAATGCAATATTTCAATCGAGAAATATTAATCCCGATACTTTATGGGTTAAATCGGCTTTTGTGGATAAAGCGCCAATGCTTAAAAGAATAAGAGCGGCAAGTAGAGGAAGCGCCGACCCCATATTAAAGAGACTTTCGCATATTACTATAGTATTAAGTGATGATAAAAAACCTGAAAAGAAAAAAATAAAATCTGCGGCTAAAAAAGAAGAAAGCCCAAAAACGGCGGAGGTATAAAATGGGTCAAAAGGTTAGTCCTATAGGTTTAAGACTTGGGATAAATAAAACTTGGTCAAGTAGATGGTTTGAAGACAGCAGAAGTTACGCTGATAGTTTGCATGAAGATTTATCTATAAGACGATATATAATGAATTATTATTATAAAACTTTGAAAGAAGAGCATAAAAAAATTGGCGGCAAAAAAGACGCTTTTGACCCCGCAATCTCCAATATAGAGATAGTTCGTTTTCCCGATAGAATAAATGTTTTTATAGCTACGGCAAGGGCGGGAATAGTTATAGGTCCTAAAGGGCAGAGAGTCGAAATAGTTAAAAATGTTATACAGAAAATGGTAAAAAAGCCCGTTCAAGTTTCTATAAAGGAAATTAAAGACGCCGAATTAGATGCAACTTTAGCAGCTCAAAATGTAGCTCGTCAATTAGAAATGCGTGTAGCTTTTAGAAGAGCTATGAAAGGCGTTATAACTCAAGCAATGAAAAAAGGAGCTAAAGGTATTAAAGTTATGTGTTCGGGTAGATTGGCTGGAGCGGATATAGCAAGAACGGAACAATATAAAAATGGTTCAGTGCCTTTGCATACTTTAAGAGCGAATATAGATTATGGAACGGCTGAAGCTTCCACAACTTTCGGCATAATTGGAGTGAAAGTTTGGATATATAAAGGCGAAATTCTTGATAAAAGAGAACAGAAACAGGATGACGCAGGCGAAGTTATCAGTTCTAAAGGAGATAGATAATGTTACAACCTTCAAGAACGAAGTATAGAAAACAACATAGAGGTAGAATGAAAGGAAACTCTAAAAGAGGAAGTAATTTAACTTTTGGAGATTACGGTTTAATGGCTTTAGAGCCAGTATGGTTAACGGATAGACAGATTGAAGCGGCTCGTATAGCGATTTCAAGGCATGTAAAACGAGTCGGCAAAATGTGGATAAAAGTTTTTCCCGACAAACCTTATACTAAAAAACCAGCGGAGACGAGGATGGGTAAAGGCAAAGGAAATGTCGAATATTGGGTAGCTGTTGTAAAACCTGGAAAGGTTATATTTGAAATAGCGGGAGTTCCCGAAGAATTGGCTCAATCTGCTTTTAGATTAGCTGGATTTAAACTTCCAATAAAAACGAAGTTTATTAAGAGGGAGGCTATATAATGGCTAAAAATAAAGATTATAAGTCGTTAGGTTTGGAAGAACTTAAAAGCGAACTTTTGAAATTAGAGAAGGAATATCAAGAACATAGATTTGAAAAAGTGGTAGGCGATGCAAGACAAACTCATCAGCTAAAAAAATCTCGTAAGGATATAGCTAAAGTTAAAACTTTTATTCGCCAATATGAACTTGGTATTAAAAAATAGTAGAGGGTATTATTGTGGAAAGCAAAGCAAAAAAATATAAAAGAGAGCTTGAAGGAATCGTAGTTTCTGATAAAATGGATAAAACTGTAGTTATCAAAGTTGAAATAAGGCAGAAACATCCTCTTTACGGCAAAACGATAAGCAAGAATAAACGCTATAAAGTTCATGATGAAAAGAACGAATGCACCGAAGGAGATTTGATTAGAGTGATAGAATGCAGACCTATAAGCAAAGATAAAAAATTTAGATTGATAAAGATATTAAAGAAAGCCGAACGCGTGGAAAAAGATTCTATGGATAGCGAAGTAGAGAGCGTTCTAAAAAGAGAAAAGCATGCTCCAGAAATGAGTATGGCTCAAACGGTTGAAGGAGAGTAAATATGATACAGACGCCAACCACTCTTAATGTAGCCGATAATACGGGCGTAAAAAAATTGAAATGTATTAAAGTTTTAGGCGGAAGCAGACGCAGATACGCCACTTTGGGAGATATAATAGTTTGTTCCGTTGTGGATATTATACCGACTTGTTCTATAGAAAAAGGAAAAGTTGTAAAAGCCGTTATAGTTAGAGTAAAAAAAGAAGTTAGAAGAAATGACGGTTCATACATACGATTTGACGAGAATGCGGCGGTTATAGTGGACGATAAAAAAGAACCAAGAGGCAAACGCATATTCGGTCCCGTAGCGCGAGAGTTGAGAGATAAAGGTTTTATGAAAATAGTATCGCTTGCTCCCGAAGTAATATAAAGGGCATATAGAGGTTAATTATAATGATAAAGAAATTGAATTTAAGCAATACAAAATATAGAGTTAAAAAAGGCGATACTGTTGAAGTTATAACGGGAGAGCATAGCGGAAAAAGAGGCGAAGTTCTTTCAATCGATAGAGCAGCGGGCAGAGTTCTTGTAAAAGATATAAATATGATAAAAAAAACGATGCCTAAATCTCAAGAAAACCAAAAAGGCGGTATAGTTGAAAGAGAGGCTCCTATACATATATCAAATGTAATGGTAGTAGATAAATCGGGAAAAGCTTCAAGAATAGGTATGAAAAATGTAGACGGAAAATTAAAAAGATATTCCAAAAAATCGGGCGAGGTTCTCGATAAATAGAGGTAATAATTATGTCAGTATTAAAAGATAGATACGAAAAAGAAATTAAACAGTCTATGTTAAAAGATATGAATCTTAATTCTATTATGGCTGTTCCTAAAATAGAAAAGATAATTATCAATATGGGAATAAGCATGGCTGTGTCGGATAAAAAATATGTCGATTCCGCGGTTGAAGAACTTACTCAAATAGCGGGTCAGAGAGCGATTATTACGAGAGCAAAAAAATCCATAGCAAATTTTAAATTGCGACAGGGAATGCCGATTGGATGCAGAGTAACTTTAAGAGGCGAGAGAATGTATGATTTCTTGGAAAGACTCATATTTATAGCATTGCCTCGAGTTAGAGACTTTCAAGGAATTCCAAGAAGAGGATTTGACGGAAACGGTAATTATAATTTGGGTATAAAAGAGCATATTATATTTCCAGAGATAAGTTTTGATAAAACGGATGCCGTAAAAGGCTTAAATATAACTATAGTAACCACCGCAGATAATGACGATATGGCAAGAGTTCTATTAGAGAGAGTAGGTTTGCCATTTCGCGCTGCGCCTAAAAGTCAGGAGAATAAATAATGGCTAGATTAGCGCTTAAAGTTAAAGCTACAAAAAAACAAAAATATAAAACGAGACAATATAATCGTTGTCCTATATGCGGAAGACCGCGAGCTTATATAAGACAATATAAAATGTGCAGAATATGTTTTAGAGATTTAGCTAATAAAGGTTTAATTCCAGGCGTGACTAAATCGAGTTGGTAATTTTTGGAGTTAAGGAGATTATAAATGAGTGTGCATGACCCTATAGCGGACGCTTTAACCGTTATCAGAAACGGTTGCAGAGCTAAAAAAGAAAATGTGACTATACCGTTTTCTAAAAAAATGGAAAATATACTTGAAATTTTGAAGAAAGAAGGTTATATTAACGACTTTAATAAAGTTGAAGTAAAGAATAAGAATTTCTTTCGTATTGAAATAGATTTAAAATATTATGAAGGAAGTTCCGTAATAGAAGGAATACAAAGAGTATCCACGCCGGGACTTAGAGTTTATACTTCGGTAGATACAATACCTCAAGTAAAAAACGGTTTTGGAATATCCGTAATATCAACAAGCAAAGGAGTTATGACGGATAAACAGGCGAGAAAAGAAAATGTCGGCGGCGAAGTTTTATGCTATGTATGGTAATGAGAGGATATTATAATGAGTAGATTGGCTAATAAACCTATACAGATTCCAGCGGGAGTCGATGTTAAAATTGACGGACATAAAATAACCGTTAAAGGCAAAAGAGGGGAGTTGACAAAAGATTTTTTTGATTATATAATGTTTGAACTTGAAGACAACACTCTTTGGATAAAACCTCCCAAAATTGAAAGCGATAATGAAAAAGCCATTAAAGAAAATAAGGCTAAATATTCCGCTCAATTAGGTTTGGTATGGAAACTTATATATAATATGATTGAAGGCGTTAATTCAGGTTATAAAAAAGTTTTGCAATTAGAAGGCACGGGATATCGTTCTAATGTTCAGGGTAATATTATAACTCTGCAATTAGGTTTTTCGAACGATGTTAAAATGAAAATACCCGAAGGCATAAAAGTTACTGTAGAAAAGGATACAAAAATTATTATAGAAGGAAACGATAAAGAACAAGTTGGCGAGCTTGCTATGAATATTAAAAAGAAAAGACCTGTCGAGCCTTATAAAGGCAAAGGCGTTAGATTTGAAGGCGAGTATATAAAACATAAAGAAAGCAAGAAAGCCGCTAAATAAGGGAGAAATTATGGGTTTAAGAGAAAAGATTAAATCTCAAAGAGAAAGAAGAAAGAGAAGCATTCGCATAAAGATAGAGGGAACTGCAGAGCGTCCAAGACTTACGGTTTATAAGAGCCTTAAATATATATCGGCTCAAATCGTAGACGATAGCAAAGGCATAACATTAGCGTCCGCTTCTTCGCAAGAAAAAGATATTAAAAGCGGTAAAAATATAGATGTGGCAAAAGAAATAGGCAAAACTTTAGCTTCAAGGGCGAAAGATAAGAATATAAACGAAGTCGTATTTGACAGAAACGGATATATATATCATGGAAAAGTAAAATCTTTAGCCGATGGAGCTAGAGAAGCTGGATTAAAATTTTAAGGAGCGGATTTTTAATGAGCAATAATCATCATAACGAAGAAAAAAATATGTATGAAGAGCGTCTTATAACTCTAAACAGAGTCGCTAAAGTTATGAAAGGCGGAAGACGATTTAGATTTGCCGCTTTAATGGTATTGGGCGATAAAAACGGACATGTTGGTTTGGGATACGGTAAAGCTAACGAAGTTCCAGATGCTATTAGAAAAGCTATAGAACAGGCTAAAAAAAATATGATAGAAGTTAATTTGAAAGGAGAAACTATACCTCATAATACCGTTGGAATATTTAGAAGCAGCAGAATAATTATGAAACCAGCATCTAAAGGAACGGGAGTTATTTCAGGCGGTCCAGCTAGAGCGGTATTTGAATTGGTTGGAGTTAAAAATATACTTTCAAAATCTCTTGGCAATAATAACGCTATGAATTTAGCTAAAGCCGCTTTTGAAGGACTTAAATCTTTAAAAACTGTAGAGCAGACGGCTAATAAGAGAGGCGTTAGTATAGAACAAATTTATGGGAAGGTGGAATAAATGTCTAAAGTTATTATAAAATTAGTTAAATCTCCCATAGGGTATGAAAAATCTCAAAGAGATACGGTTGTAGCTTTGGGATTTAAAAAGAGAAGAAGAATAGTCGAGCATGAAGCCACTCCTCAAATAAAAGGAATGATAAATAAAATTTCGCATCTTCTTAAAGTGGAATATAAGTGAGGTTTGTATAAATGGCACAGGAAAATACAAAAATATTAAGCGCTCCAAAAGGCTCAAGCAAAAAGAAGCATAGGGTAGGACGCGGACAAGGTTCTGGTTGGGGATGCACAGCAGGAAGAGGAGATAAAGGCGCTCAATCTCGAGCTGGTTATAGCAGAAGAGCGGGCTTTGAAGGCGGACAGATGCCTTTGCATAGAAGAATTCCAAAAAGCGGTTTTAATAATTCGGCTTTTAAAAAGTCGGTAAATATTATTAATGTAGGCGAATTGGATTCTATAGGCTCTAATGAAATATCGAGAGAGACTTTATTAAAGTTGGGTTATTTATCTTCTAAAAGAGATTATATAAAACTTCTCTCTATGGGAGAGGTTAAAAACGCCGTTAATATTACCGTTGATATAGCAAGTAAAAAGGCTATAGAAAAGATTGAAAAATCGGGCGGTAAGGTTATAATAAACGAGCGTAAAAAATATGTTAGAGAGAAAAAAGATATTAAATCTTAATAGGGTAATTAAATGTTAAAATCATTAACTAATATATTTAGAGTGCAGGAATTAAGAGACAGAATTTTATATACTGTTATGGCTATTTTGGTTTATAGAATAGGAAGCCATATACCGACTCCTGGAATAGACCCGACTGCGCTTTTAGAATTTTTATCTTCAGCTCAAGGCGGAGGCGGACTCTTAACTATTATGGATTTATTTTCAGGCGGAGCTTTATTTAGATTTTCAATATTAGCTTTGGGAATTATGCCTTATATATCCGCTTCTATTATTATGCAACTTCTTGGAGTAGTTATTCCCGCTTTAGAGAGAATGCAAAAAGAAGGAGAAAGCGGAAGAAAGAAAATAAATCAATATGTTAGATATTTAGCTTTAGTTCTTTGTATAATACAATCGGCTGCTATGGCAAGTTGGATTCAGAGCATAAATGAAGGCGCTATGATATATATGAATCCTGGATTAGGTTTTGTTCTTATAGTTGTCGCTACCGCCACCGCTGGAACTATGTTTTTAATGTGGCTTGGAGACCAAATTACAGAAAGAGGACTTGGAAACGGAATTTCGGTTATAATATTTGCTGGAATTGTCGCTCGTATTCCCGCTGGCGTTTACGATATGATTCAGAAAAAAGATAGCGAATATTTGAATTCGTTGGTTATAGTGCTTTTCTTTATAATATTTGCCATAGTTATTTTTTGCGTAGTTTATGAAGAAAGCGGACAGAGAAGAATTCCTGTTCAATACGCTAAAAGAGTGGTTGGAAGAAAGGTTTTTGGCGCTCAATCGACTCATATACCTTTTAAGATTAATCCGTCTGGAGTTATACCTATAATATTTGCTTCGGCATTAATGGCAATTCCCGCTCAAATAGCAAGTTTGACTAGAGGAATTCAATGGAGATGGCTTGACGCTTTGCTTAGATTTTTCTCTTATGGAAGTTGGGCATATATAATTTTATATTGTTTATTGGTTATAATGTTTGCTTATGTATATACTTCGGTGCAATTTAATCCAGACGATATAGCGGAAAATTTGAAGAAGCAAGGCGGATTTATTCCTGGTTATAGACCTGGAACTCAAACGGCAGAATATCTTAAAACGGTATTGGGAAGAATAACTATAGGAGGCTCTATATTTTTAGCGGCTATAGCGGTATTTCCTGACCTTATGTCGAAGATTCCGATATTTGCTCCTTTTAAGGGAAGTAATAATTCATTGGTTTATTTAATGGGTGGAACTTCCGTAATGATTAGCGTAAGCGTTGCCGTTGAGTTATTAAAACAAATTGAGTCGTATTTGCAAATGCATAATTATGACGGAATATTAAAAAAATCTAAAGCGCGAAGGTAAATTATGGCTGAAAAAGAAACTATTGAAGTTGAGGGAATTGTAGTAGAGCCTTTGCCAAACGCTACTTTTAGAGTTGAGCTTGAAAACGGGCATAAAATATTGGCTCATATATCTGGAAAAATGCGTATGAATTTTATTCGTATTCTTCCAGGCGATAAGGTGACTATAGAGATGTCTCCCTATGATTTAACAAAGGGAAGAATAATTTATCGTTATAAGTAAATAAACGGAGAATAATTATAATGAAAGTAAAAAGTTCGATTAAAAAACGATGTAATGATTGCCAAATTGTTAAGAGAAAAGGCATTATTAGAGTTATATGTAAAAAAAATCCAAGACATAAACAAAAACAAAAATAATTTTAAGGAAGTTTTGAAGAAGGAGAAAATAAATGGCTCGATTAATGGGTGTTGAAATAAGAAATAATAAAAGAATAGAGATAGCGCTTACCGACATATACGGAATAGGAAGAACTTTAGCTCATGTAATATGCGATAAGGCTAATATAGATTATTCCGTTAAGGCTAAAGATTTGACTGACGCTCAAATTACCGCTTTAAGAGACGCTATAGAATCGACTACTAAAGTTGAAGGCGATTTGAGAACGGAATTATTTAATAATATAAAACGATTAAAAGATATTCACTCTTATAGAGGAATGCGACATATTAAGAGGCTTCCCGTAAGAGGACAGAGGACGAGAACAAATTCAAGAAATGCAAGAGGCGGAGGAGCTAGAAAAGCTATAGCGGGCAAGAAAAAAGCTCCTGGTAAGAAATAATTTTAATGGAGGAACAATTTAGTGGCAACTCAAAGAGTTAAAAAAACTGTAAAAGATAAAAAAGTTAAAAGAGATAAAAAGGTAGAGGCTTTTGGAATAGTGCATATAAAAGCTAGCTTTAATAATACTATAGTTACAATAACCGACCGTAATGGCAATACTTTATCATGGGCAAGCGCTGGTTTGGATGGAGATTATAAAAGCAGTAAAAAATCCACTCCGTTTGCCGCTCAAATTGCAAGCGAAAAAGCTTCTAAAAAAGCTTTTGAAATGGGCGTTCGCGAGGTTGATGTGTATGTAAAAGGTCCTGGTATGGGCAGAGAAAGTTCTATAAGAGCCGTTGAATCTTCGGGTTTAAAGGTTAAACTTATTAAAGATGTTACTCCGATGCCTCATAACGGATGTCGTCCAAAAAAGAGAAGAAGAATATAATTGCGCTATAAATAGGAGTTAATAAATTATGGCAAGATACAGAGATGCAAGCTGCAGATTATGCCGCAGGGAACGAATGAAACTTATGTTAAAAGGCGATAGATGCGTTACCGCAAAATGCGCTATAACTAAAAGAAGAGAAGTTCCAGGTCCCGTTAATCGTAAAATGAAACAATTATCGGAATACGGCGTTCAGATGAGAGAAAAACAAAAAGTTAAAAGAATATACGGTATTTTAGAAAAGCAATTTAGAAATTACTATCAAGAAGCTACTCGTATAAGCGGGGTTTCAGGCGAAAATTTACTTAGATTATTAGAATTGCGTTTGGATAATGTCGTTTATAGATTAGGACTCGCTAAAAGCAGGTCTCAAGCTAGGCAATTTGTCTATCATGGATTTATTTCCGTTAATGGCAAGAGAATGACAATTCCTTCTTATTGCGTAAAAGTCGGAGATAAAATTTCAATTACCGATAGAGGAAACGCTATAGGACAAGTTAAAGAGATAGTAGAGGATTTAAAAAGCGAATATGTTCCCGCATGGCTTAATTTAGATTTGTCTAATAAAACAGGCGAAATTGTAACTCTGCCTATAAGAGAGCATATAGAATATCCTATTAACGAACAGCTCATAATTGAGTATTATTCTAAATAAACGGCATAAGAGGTATTATAAGAATGGCATTAAAAGAAATATTGGAATCTATAAGGCATCCGCATAAAGTCACTTTTGAAGCTAAAGATTTGACTTCTAATTATGGCAAATTTATAGCTCAACCTTTTGAAAGAGGATATGCCGTTACTATAGGTAACGCTTTAAGAAGAGTATTATTATCTTCAATACCAGGATACGCCATTACGGCTATTAAAATAAAAGATGTAAGTAATGAATTTGAAAATGTGGAAGGTATGAAAGAAGACACGATAGTTATGATAATGCATCTTAAAAATGTCGTTGTTTCTCTTCCCGACCATATAGAGAGTAAAACTATTCATGTAAAAAAAGAAGGTCCTTGTATTATAACGGCTAAAGATTTGGTTGAATCCGATTCTGAAGTAAAAGTTTATAATCCAGATTATTATATAGCAACAATATCCGAAGGTTATAGTTTTGAAATGGATATTCAAATAGACGGAGGCTATAGTTATGTGCCAGCCGAGGTATCCGCAGAATTGATAAGCGATATTAACGCTATAGTAATAGACGCTATATATTCTCCTATAGTAAGCGTAAATTATAATGTGGAAGATATAAGAGTAGGGCAGAGAATAGATTATGGAAGGCTCACTTTAGAAATAGAAACTAAAGGAAATATAGCTCCAGATAAGGCGCTATCTTGGGCGGCTAAAATATTGAAAGATAATTTGCTTTGTTTTATGTTGCCAGAAGAGGCAAATGAAGATGATGAAAAATTAGAAGAAGCTCCAAAAGATTCTATTTTAGATGTTTTGAAAGATAAACATGTCGAAGAAGCGGAATTCTCAATAAGAACCGCTAATTTTTTAATTTCATCCGATTTGAAAACTCTCGATAAAGTGGCTTTAAAATCCGATAGCGATTTATTAAGACTTACGGGAGCTAATGAAATGATTATCGAAGAGATTAAAGAAAAACTTGAAGAATACGGCGCTCATCTTGGAATGAGAAAAATGATATAAAATAAATAATTAAATTAAGGATAATAAAATGAGACATAGAGTAAGCGTTAAAAAATTTAATAGAACAAGCGCCCATAGAAAAGCTATGCTTTCAAATATGTTAACTTCTCTTTTAAAATATGAGAAAATAGAAACTACTAAAGAAAAGGGCAGAGCTATAAAACAATTAGCCGACAAAATTATTTATAGAGCAAAAACCGATAATATTCATAATAGAAGAATAATAGCAAGATATGTAAAAGACGAAACTATATTGAGGAAATTATTTAAAGATATTGCCCCAAGATATTTAGACAGAAACGGCGGTTTTGTGAGAAAAATTTTGTCGTATAAAAGATTTGGAGACGCTGCCGATATGTGCGTGGTTATGCTTTGCGATGGTTCGTCTAATAAAACTGAAATAAAAAAATAGAAAAATAAATATAATGAATACTAATTTATAAATCTAATATAAATATATAATGTTTATATGCTTTAAAAGTATATTATTATTGAGGAGCGCTTATGTCTATAAACGAAGCAAATACAATCGAAGAAAATATTGAGGCTAATGTTGCGGATAATACGGAAGCTAAACCCGTTAAAGTTAGGAGTGTTAGAAAAAAAGTCGTAAAAGCGATTTCCGTTAATACTGAAAATATTTCTAATAACGAAGAGAATGCAATTTCGCAAGAAGATAATAATATTGAATATGAAGAGGTTCAAAGTATAAAAAGACCTCAAGATATTATTTATATAAATAAATTAAGCGGTTTGACATTTGAAGAATTATTAGAATTTGCAAACGGCTATGGCGTAAGAAGAGATACCAATGTTCGCCGTCAGGAATTAATGCATTTAATATTAAGAGCGCATCTTAACTCGGGCGGAAAAATTGAAGCGGAAGGAACTTTAGAAGTTTTGCCAGACGGTTTTGGTTTTTTAAGGTCTAAAAATACAAATTATTTATCGGGGCATGACGATATATATATAGCTCCAACTCAAATAAGATTATTCGGATTAAGAACGGGAGATGTAGTCGGAGGCGAAGTTCGTCCTCCTAAAGATAATAGCCCAGAAAAATTTTTTGGACTTTTGAGAATAGAGAGAGTAAACGGAGATAAGCCAGAGAATTTATATAAAAGACCTATATTTGATAAGCTAACGCCGATATTTCCAAATGAAAGAATAAATTTAGAATTTGCGCCAAATAAAATTTCAACTCGAATAATAAATTTAGTCTCTCCTATAGGAAAAGGACAGAGAGGTTTAATTGTCTCGCCTCCAAAAGCGGGAAAAACTATGATGCTTCAAGAGATTGCAAACGCTATTTGCAGAAATTATCCCGATATAAAACTTTTTATACTTCTTATAGATGAAAGACCAGAAGAAGTTACCGATATGAAGAGAAATGTTCCAGAAGCCGAAGTTATAGCTTCAACTTTTGATGAGCCTCCAGAAAAACATTGTCAAGTTTCTGAAATGGTTTTAGAGAAAGCTAAACGGTTGGTTGAAAATAAACATGATGTTGTTATTATATTAGATTCTATAACCAGACTTTCAAGAGCTTATAACTTAACCGTTCCAGCAAGCGGAAAGATACTTACTGGCGGAGTCGATTCAAACGCTTTGCATAAACCAAAAAGATTTTTCGGAGCTGCTCGCAATATAGAAGATGGAGGTTCTTTGACAATAATCGCGTCCGCTTTAGTCGATACGGGAAGTAGAATGGACGATTATATTTACGAAGAGTTTAAAGGTACGGGAAATATGGAACTTCATTTAGACAGAAAATTTGCAAATAGAAGATTATTCCCAGCGATAGATATAGATTCTTCTTCCACTCGAAGAGACGATTTGCTTTTAAGCGATGAAGAGCTTGCTAAAATGCGACTTATAAGAAACGCTCAAAGTATTAACGGCAATGTTGACGAATACGGAATTATAGAAAAAGTTATTGATAAAATGAGTTCCACTAAAAATAATTTTGAATTTCTTAAATTATTAAATTCATAATTTTAAGGATTTAATATGTCCGAAGACTCGCATAAGAATTCTAAAGATAAAGAATTATTCGAGTTTTATTTGGAGCATGGATATTTTCCTGAAGATTTAAATTTAAATAATAAATTTCAAAAAAAATTAAAAGAGAATTTTAAAAATCAAAATAAAAAAAATATTAATCTCAATAAAAATAATGTAAAAAATAAAAACGATTATGATAAAGATAATAATTATAGCGAAAAAGATAAAGAAATATTTTTAAATGCGATTAAAAATCTTGATTGCTCAAATCATATAAAAAATACTAATAATATTGAAAAAAAATATTCAAAGTTTAAACCTAATTTAAAAAATGTAATTCCTCAAGATACTTTGGATTTGCATGGGCTTACGCGCGAAAGAGCATTGCATAGCGTAAAGAAATTTATTTTTGAAGCTAAAAGAAATAAATTAAAAGTAATTCTTATAATACATGGAAAAGGATTTAGAAGCGAAAATAAAATTTCTGTTTTGAAAGATTTGGTAGAATATTATATAGCTACAGAAGGAAAATATTATATAAAATATTCTACAGAAGCTCCCGCTCGACTTGGAGGAGGAGGCGCAAAATTAATTTATCTTCATGCCAATGATTAATTAGTATTTGTTAATATATCTTCAAGTTTTTTGTTTGTATAAAAATCCGATTTTACTTTTGAAACTATATCTATAGTAGTTTTTTTAGATATTTTTAAAGTTTTTTCCGTAAATAAATCGTAATTATTTTTTATAAGTTTTAAGGTTTCATGTCCCATTAATACCGAAACTAAACAGAATCGTCTATAACCTTGAGCTTTTTTTTCTATGCTCATAATATATTCTATTGAAGATTTAAATTCATTATTTGCGCTTTCTATCATTTTATTTAAAACTTCAAGCGATTTATCCATATAAGCTTTATCTTCAAAATAAGGAGCGGGATTTTCATTATCGAAAAGAGAAGAGGGCCAGAATATTCTTTTTTCTTTATAATCAATTTTAGCGTCTTTTATTATATTAATTTTTTGTAAAAATATTCCAAGCCTTTTTGCTTTTTCTTTGTCTAAATTTAATCCGTCTAATAACCTTGTTATTTCGGTTAAATATAATCCGACAGTTCCCGCGACATAATAGCAGTAATCGTTTAAGTCGTCAAAGCTTGAAATTATATGGTCTTGATAATAAATCATTCCATAGCCCATTTCTTTTAAGTATGATATCGATATATTTCTTATATCCAAAGGAAAATTGAAAAAAACTTTAAGAACAATATCTATATTTTCTATAAGAATTTTATCGTTTTCGTTTATAGTTTTACTTATCACTACTTTTTTAAAATTCTCTATATTTTCTATATTTGCAGTTTTTAATATATTTATAAATCCCGTTATCAAAGTTTCTTTATCTTTAATTTCATGCATAGAATCTTCGATAGTGTCAATTATTCTTGCAAGCAAATATTGAACTTCGACTTTTATTTTTTTATTTTTATCAAGAAGAGGAATTGCCAAAGCAAAACTTCTTGAAACTAAATCGAGTAAATATTTTGTAGTAATTTTATTTGCCATATTAATTCCTATTCGTTAATTTTTTTTAATAAAGAAACGCAATGAACGGCTATTCCTTCTCCTCTTCCTATTGCGTCCATTCTTTCGTTTGTTTTAGCTTTTATTGAAACATTTTCTATTTTAGTTTTTAAGGCTTTAGATAAATTTTCTCTCATAGAATCTATATAATCTCTTAATTTTGGTTTTTCAAGTATAATTGTAATATCCGTATTTGAAATTATATATTCTTTTTCTTCCATTAATTTAATTGTCTCTTCTAATAATTTTATTGAAGAAATATCTTTATATTTATTATCGTTATCGGGAAAATGGCTTCCTATATCGCCAAGCGCCAAAGCTCCAAATATAGAATCTATCAAAGCATGCGAGATAACATCCGCATCGGAATGTCCTTTTAATCCTAATTCGTAAGGAATTTCTATTCCTGCCAAAATTAATTTTCTGTTTTTTTCAAATATATGAGAATCATAACCATATCCTATTATCATTGTATTATCCTAATATTTATAATATAAAAATTATACTAAAATGATTATATTTGTCAAATTTATTAATTATTATAGAAATATTTTTAAATTAATATAGTAAAGTATTTTACAAATAATCATTTAATCGATTTTTAATTAAGTTATTGATAAATTTAATAATTTATATTAAAATTATGTAAACTTAATTATTAGTCATTTTCTAAATTGGAGATATTGTGTTGATTAAAAATATAAAAACTATTTTAATAATTTTATCGTTTTTCTGCTCGATAATTTATGCGAAAGAAAAAAAATATAACGAAAAAACTTATATAAGAAACGAAGAAGAAGCAAAAGCCGCTTATAGTTTGGCGTTATTCTATAAAGAAAGAGCTTTAGCTTCAAAAATTCCGACTGAAGAATCTATTGAAGATTTGGAAAAAGCGAAAGTTATTTTAAAAGAAGTTTTAAAATATATTAATAATAACGAAATAAATATTACTTTAGCGGAAACTCATGAAGCTTTAGGCGAATATGACGAAAGTTCCGCGATATACGATAAATTAATTTCTGAAAATCCCGATGATGTTTATTTGCTTATAAAAGCCGCAGAAAGAAATATATTTTTGATGGGCGGTTACGGAAAAGCAAAATATTATCTTGATAGCGCTTATGAGATTAACTCTTTTAATAACGATATCCTTATATTATTAGGATTTATTTATTATAGCGGAAGAGATTTTGAAAAAGCCGTTTTATATTTTGAAAAAGTTGAGCCGAGCAAAGGAGCGAGCAATAATTATATGCAATATTATAATTATTATTATGGAATGAGCGAATTTTATTTAAGCAGATTTAAAAAAGCGTTAGGCAGATTAAAAAAAGTTAATATAAAAGGTTTAAATCCCGTAGACAGATATAATACTTTATACGGCATAATAAAAAGTTATCAGGCTTTAGAAAATTATAAAGAAGCTTATTCAAATAGTTTAGCGACTAAAGACGCTCCCGAATTGAGTTTATTTTTAAGTTTTATGGCGGATGATTATAACGAAGAATTATTTTCTGAAATAGATATGTCGGATGCACCAAAAATTTTATCGATAATATTAACGGCTAAAAACGAAGGCTATAGCAACGCTTTAAATATTATAGAAACGGGTTTAGACAGAAGAGATATAGATTTAGATATAATTCAAACTTATTACAAACTTATTAATGAAGTCGGAGATATTGAAGATAAAATTAACGCCGAAATGGACACAATCTCTTTTTATGTCGCCCTTAACAATATAGACGCATTGCCTAATCATATAGATAAATTAATCGAATACGATAAAACGGAAAAATTTAATAATTTATATTTGCAAGCGGCGGCGGAGTTTAGAAATCAAAACGATTTTGAATCTGCAAAAGAAATGCTTAATAAATATATTTCTTTAACAAATAAAGCCATATTAGAAAATGAATTAGTTTCTTTAGTTATTACGGCGATTGATATAAAAGAATACGATTTGGCTTTAAATTCTATTAATAAATTTGAAAAAGAAAAATATTCTTATAGTTATTTAAGAGCTTATGTTAATTTGCATAAAAATGAAATTGAAAAAGCGAATCAATTTTTAAACGAAGATTTAATATATTTTAGAAATAATAAATCGAATACAAACGAGTATAGATTAAACATTCCTTATATAACCGCAATGTCCGTATCGAATACAAACTCCGTTATGGAATATGTTAATTTTATTTATTCAAGTAATACGAATTCGGCTAATAATATCAATAGTATGGCTTGGGTTTTGGTATATTTGGAAATTGATATTGACAGAGGAATAGAGCTTGCTAAAAATGCCATAAAAAAAGAATCTAAATCTCCTCATTACTTGGATACTTTGGGTTTTGGATATTATAAAAAGAAAAATTATGACGGCGCTTTGAAACAACTTCTTAAAGCTGCTTTATATGTTGACGATAATTCTAAAGCGGAAATATATTTGCATATTGCGGACGCTTATTATGATAAAAACGATTTGAAGAACGCTTTGAAATATTATAGAAAATCAATTTCTTCTTTGTATAAAGATTTTATTTTTATTAATTTTGAAGAGGATAGAATAAAAAATAGAATAGAGTTTATAAATAATAAATTAAAAAATTAAAAATATTTTAGGAGAAAAAATAAAATGATAAAAAGGACATTATTATATTTATTTGCATTTGCATTTTTAATTCAAAATATATTCGCTCAAAACGAAGAAAATATTATTAAAGAAGCTTTCGATAGATTTTCAAAATCTCCGTTTACTTCAATATATTCTTCAGGCGGCGCTTTTTATAGCGGAGACGATGTAGACCAAATGCCTTTGCTTATTAATTATTATATGAATGGAACGAGCAAATATATAAGCGCGGTTGACGGACTTTTTGGAGGCGCAATAATGAACGCTCAAGTTATTAAAAATCAATTAACATTGAATGTTCCCGAAGAAGAGCCTATAAAAGATAATTTTAACAATTTTTCTTTGGAAGCTCCGATAATGCGTTTTCCAAAAGTTTACGCCGATATATTAGATTATAAATTTATAGATTTAGATAAAAAAATATTAAGCAGTAATTTAACATTGGGAAAAAATTGGCATACTCTAAAAATAGGATATGCCGATAGAGTCGACACAATAATATTTTCGGCTTCGACTTACAGAATAAGAAATATTTCAATCGCTTTTATGAATAATTTAATCGATATAACTTTAGGTTCTTATACTACAATTAATAATATTCCTTATCCAAAAGAATTTATAATAAAAAGCAAAACCGATAAAAGAGAATTGCGTTATAATATAACGAATGTTTTGGCGGGAGAGAATGCAAAAAGAGAAGCGAAAAAATTAGGTTGGTAGAAATTTAAATTTTTATTTATATGCATGAAGAATATTTTAATTTTTTAAATATAGATTATCAAAAAAGAATAGCTTTGATAAAATACGCTTCTTTGGTTATAGATTATAATAAAAATATAAATATAACGGGAGCTAAAAATATTGAAGATTTTATTAAAGAGCATATTATAGATTCTCTTCTTGCTTTTGATTTATTTAAAAATTATGACAATATTATCGATATTGGTTCAGGCGCTGGACTTCCTTCAATTCCTCTTTCTATAATTTACGATAATAAAAAATTTGTTTTATGCGAATCAAAAAATAAAAAAGCCGACTTTCTTAAATTGGCAAAAAAAGAAATTTGTTTAAATAATATAGAAGTAAAATGCGTTAATGTTTATGAAATAAAAGAAAAATACGACACAATCGTAGCGAGAGCTTTTTCTGATATAAAAACTTTATTAAAAATATTTAACAAATTAAAAAATAAAAATTCTGTTTTGCTTGCTTATAAAGGCAAATTAAATAAAATAAACGAAGAGCTTGAAGAAATTAAAGATATTAAAAAATATAATATTGAAATAAAAAAATTAAATAATGAAAATAAAGAAAGAAATATTGTTATTATTAAAGAAAATTAAAAAGGATGCATAATGCTTTATATTGCGGCAAGAGATATTGGAAATTATAAAGACAATACGGAAAGATTAAAAGAAATTCTTATAAAAAGCGATATAATATTAGCGGAAAGTTTCAGAGAAGCGACAACTCTTTTTAAGATTTTAAATATAAATATTGAAAGAGAAAAATTAGTCGAATTTAGCGAACACACGAATAAATCAAAAGAAATATACGAGATAGTAGAAAAAATATTAAACTGTAAAATCGCGACTTTAATAAGCGATTGCGGAACTCCGATTTTGGAAGACCCTGGAAAAATATTGCTTGAATATTGTTATTCAAATAATATAAAAGTTAAGCCAATTCCTGGAGTAAGCAGTATAACCGCCGCAATAATGTGCTTGCCTTTTAATTTTAAAGAATTTTATTATGCGGGTTTGCTTTCGCGAGACGATAAAGAGAGAGAAAGAAAATTAATATATTTAAAAAAATTAAATATTCCAATTATAATTTTAGATACGCCTTATAGAATGAATAAAGTATTAAATGTTATTAAAAAAGTTTATTCAAAAAATAAAATAATAGGGCTTTGTTTGGATTTAACTACCGATAAAGAAGAGATAATAATAGACGAAATTGTAAATATATGCGAAAGATTTAACAAATCGGAAGATAAAAATAAAAGAGAATTTGTTATTGTTATAAGTTAAATTATTTTTTATAGGCCCCTTATAATAGGCAAACTGGCGCCCAATTCGATTGACTTACCGTTGCTTCCTTCCGAACCTGGCGGATTCATCAGGAATTGCCGCAGAAGCCCATTATAAGAGATATAAAATATTTATTATTGTTTATCGCTTAACGGAGAGAGTGGGATTCGAACCCACGATACTGTTACATATACGCGACTTCCAATCGCGCTCTTTCAACCGCTCGGACATCTCTCCAACCGTGCCTAAGAAGACTTGAACTTCCAACCTCCAGAACCGCAATCTGACGCTCTATCCAATTGAGCTATAGGCACATAAACATTTTATACAATATAACATAATTACTCTTTTTTTGCAAATGTATAACTATATCCAAATATTTATCTTAAAATAAAAAACGGACGAAGATAATTCTCCGCCCGCTTTATAAAATTTTAAAAGTCTTGCGAATTTAATTAAGCCTTTCTTCCAAATCTAAGTCCTAATTCTAAACCTATATCAAAGCTTCCGTAAAATTCTTTTTTGTCGCCTATCGGTATAAGTCGAGCTTTCATAATATCGTATTCCAAATATAAGCCGATATTAAAAGCAAAACTTTCGGTTAAAAATATTGAATAACCTAAAGTTCCTTTAACATAGCCTATAATCATTGGATTAATTAAATTTTTTATATCGCTTCTGCTCAATTTTATAGATTCTTTTTCGCTATCAATTTTTACTGTTTCTTTTCCGCCTCCAAGAGGAATTTTAATTCCTCCGCCTATTCCGATTGCAAATTTTCCAAAATTGAATTTAGGCAATAAACCGATTTGCAAACTGTCGAATCTGTATGAGAAAGAAGCTCTTCCTCCGCCAGCAAGCCCTAAAGAACTTGCATCTACGGAATTTGCAAAAGTATCTCGAGAATATCCTATTTCAGCCAACATACTTATTCCAAAGCCTCTTGAAAATCGATGAAGTCGTCCGAATTGAGCGGAAACTCCAGCGTCAAGTCCTAATTCGCCTTTTGCTCCAGCGTTATCTTTAAGAAGCTTTGGAGGAACTCCAATACTTAATCCCGCTTTCCCGTTAAGTATAAACTCAAAACTGCTCTCTGCAAATGCCGATACTACAAATACCATAGACATTGCGACTACTAAAAATAGTTTTTTAAAAGTTTTCATTAATTAAAAACCTCCTTGATAAATTAAATTTTTTATAATTAAATGCGAGAATCCACTCGTCATTTTATTTACAATCATTAATATAGTAAATTATTAATATACTTATTTTAAAAATATGTCAAGAGTTTAATTTAAAAATATTCGTAAAAATATGATAAAAATTTATTATGTTCTTTTTTTGCTAACAAAAAAGAACCACAACAAAGTTGGGCATACACCAAAATTGCTTCTTTTGGCAAAAAGAAATAACTTTTATCGTCTGCCCGTTTTACTCTTGCCTAGGCGCCCCTACGGGAGTTGGCTTTTAGTCTATCGTTGATGTTAAAAGAGTAAGAATGTTTTACTCGTTAGAAAAAAGAGCGAATAATTTTTTACTCTTTTGTTAGCAAAAAAGAACATAATAAAAATATAAATTAAAACATTATTAGACTATTTTTTTATTTATTATAGTATATAATATAAATAGACTTTAATTTATAGGCAGTTTATGAGAATATTAATTGCAGTAACAAGCTCAATATCGGCATACAAAATTCCCGTTCTTGTAAGTATGTTGAAAAAGCAAGGGCATGAAATAATTTGCGCCGTTACTAAAAATGCGGAAAATATGGTTGGCGTAAAGGCTTTAGAAACTATGAGCGGAAATCATGTTATAAAAAATATTTGGAAAGAAGAAGACCCGCTTATTCATATAAATATCAATAAAAAAACGGACGCTTTATTAATCGCTCCGATTGACGCTAATATGATTGGAAAAATTGCAAACGGAATTTATGACGACAGCATAAGCACAATTGCATGCGCGTATACGGGAAGAAAATTATTCGCTCCTGCAATGAATCCTTATATGTGGCTTAATAAAACCGTTCAGAAAAATGTTAAATATATGATAGAAGAATTAAATTTTGAAATGATAGAACCCGAAAGAGGAACTATGGCTTGCGAAGAGGACGGAGTCGGAAGACTTGCATCTTTTGAAACTATAATAAATAAATTAACAAATAATAAATACGAAAATATAAGATTTACAATAACGGCTGGAGCTACTAAAGAATGGATAGACCCGATAAGATATATAACGAATAGCTCAAGCGGAAAAATGGGCGAGGCTTTATATAATCAAATAAACTCTAAAAACGGAAATATTATTTATATAGAAGGAAGCGTATCAAATCCTTTAATTACTAATTCTAAAAATAAAAAAATAAAAGTTGAAACTACAGAAGAATTAAAAGAAACGGTTTTAAGCGAATTAAAAAATACGGATATATTATTTATGGCTGCAGCGCCTTTAGATTTTAAGCCTGCAAAAACATTTGATAAAAAAGTAAAAAAGCAAAATATAAATAATATAGAACTTATTGAAAATGACGATATTCTCGCTCTTACTAAAGATAAAAAATCGGAAAAAACTTTAATCGTATCTTTTGCCGCCGAAACTGCCGAAACTGAAGAAGAATTAAAAAAATACGCCATAGATAAAATGAATAAAAAAAATGCCGATATGATTGTAGCTAATAATATTAATGACGCGATAGGAAAAGACACTAATAAAATAACGATATTTTTTAAAGACGGAAGAGTTAAAGATTTTCCAATCTTAAGCAAAAAAGAATGCGCAAAAGAAATTGTAGATATAGCGGTAGAAGAATGGCGAAATAAAAATAATAATTAGGAATTTTTTATGAGTAATAATTTATACGAAATAAAAAATATAAGCAAGATTTACGGGCATGGCAGAGGAGCTACTCAAGCGCTTAATTCTATAAATCTAACTATAGAAGAAGGAAAATTAACCGCAATACTTGGACCGAGCGGTTCGGGTAAAAGCACTTTGCTTAATATATTGGGAGCTTTAGATAAACCTACAAGCGGACATGTTTTATTTTTAGGCGAAGATATTTCAAATTATAGCAATAAAGAATTGTCAAAATTTAGAAGAGAAAATATAGGTTTCGTTTTTCAAAGTTATAATTTGCTTCCGAATTTAACCGCTTTGGAAAATGTTGAATTTTCTACCGAAATAACGGGACTTCCGAAAGAAAACGCCGAAAACGCGTTAAAACTGCTCGGGCTTGAAAACAGAATAAAACATTATCCGACTGAATTATCGGGAGGCGAACAACAGAGAGTAAGCATTGCGAGAGCGATTGCCAAAAAACCTAAAGTAGTTTTATGCGACGAGCCTACGGGAGCTTTAGACAATAAAACGGGAATAATGGCTTTAAAAACATTGAGAGATTTAAATAGAGATTTTGGAACGAGCATAGTTTTAATTACGCATAGCAAAGAAATATCTAAAATGGCTGACACGGTAATTAAAATTTTAAACGGAGAGGTTGTAGAAAGGTTTGATATAGAAAATCCTTTAAATCCAGAATATATAGAATGGTAATTAATTTAATAAAAATGGAAAGTGTAGATAATGTTTGATATAAAAACTAAACTTTTATTAAGAAAAATAAACAAACAACTTGCAATATTTATATCCGCGGTATTTATAACGGCGCTTGCAGTTTTATTTTTTGTAGCCGTAAAAACTCTTTATAGAGATTTTAAATTATCGGCGGAAAATTATTTTGAAAATAATTTATTAGACGATTTGGTTTTATTTGGAATTTTTACCGAAGAAGATATAAAAACTATAAAAGATATTAACGGAATTGAAAGAGCGGAAGGCAGGCATAGATTTCAAGGAAAAATAGAAAAAATAAAAACGGAAAATAAAGAAAGTATAGACGCTATTATTTACGGAACGGACGATAAATATACGAGAATAAATAAGCCTTATGTTTATAAAGGAAAATATATACTTGATACAAATGAAATTGCTATTAATAAAAATTTTGCGGACGCTCATTCTTTGAAAATTGGCGATAAAATAGAGCTTAATTTTAGTATTAATAACGAAAGCAAAACAGAATCTTTTATTATAGCTTCTTTGGTTTCTTATCCGAATTATGTTTTTTTATTTAAAGACGGCGCAAGCACTGTTTCAGAGCCTGAAGATTTTGCGGTAGTGGAAATTAACGAAGAGCATTTTAAATTTACTCCGCCCGTTAATCCTTATTTTACTGTAAAACCTATAATGCTTCCTTATAATTCTATTTATATAAAATATAAAGATAATGTTAATAAAGTAAATATAGAAAATCTTATAAGAATAAAATTAAAACAGAAAATATTTTATTTTACCGATAGAGAACAATCGGTTAATTATGTGAATTACGAACAAACTTTACTTCAAATTGATTCTTTTTCTTATATTTGCCCTTCGATATTATTGTTAATGGCTATATTATTGCTTTATATAATACAGAGAAGAAATGTAGCCGTTGAAAGAAAGCAAATCGGAATAATGAAAGCGATTGGTTTAACGGACGCTTCAATAATGTATATGTATATAAAATATTCTTTTTTAGTTTCGTTTTTCGGAATATTATTAGCCTTTATATCTACAAAAATAATTTTGCCTTCAATATTTGAAGTTCTTTCAAAAATATTCGATATGCCGAATTTTACTTATAATACTTATTTTGATTTATGGATTATAGCGGGAGCGATTATATTATTTGTATGCATTTTATCAAACTTGCTTGCCGCAATTTCAATTTTAAAACTTAATCCCGCTCAATCAATGAGAGGAGAGCCACCGAAAGGCGGAGGAAAAAGTTTTATAGAAAATTTAAAAATTTGGAATAGATTTTCATTTAATACGAGATACGCGATTAAAAACGCATCGAGGAGCAAGACAAGATATTTTGCTTCTTTATGGGGAATGTTTGCGGCTATAAGCATGACTATATTCGCTCAAGGCTTTAATAATTCTTTCGATTATTTTTTATCTACTCTATATCAAAAATTTGCGCTTTACGATATTAGAGCTACGATTAATTCTACAAATTGGGAAGAAGACTCTGAGATAATTACAAATAATATGATTAAATCCTACGATAAAGCGGCTATTTATCAATCTAAAATTTATCCCGCTTTCAAAATCAACAGCGAAAATTTATATATACCGACTTTAATATACGACAAAGATTTTTATTCTTTAGATATTCCTAAAAATGAAAATTCCGAAGATACGATAATGATTCCAAAATATTTAGCCGATAAATTAAAAATTAAAGAAAACGATTATATTGGAATAGAATTATACACTTTGGGAAATACCGTTTCAAGAATAGTAAAATGCGGTAAATTTGTAGAACAACAAGGAATGTTTTTTATTTATATGGACAAAAATTTTGCAGAAAAAGAATTTGGAATTTCTAACGATTATAATACGATATTTTTTACTAAAAAAGAAAATATTTCAGACGAAGAGATAAAAGAAATTTTAGACGAAAGCGAAGATATTTCTTATTATAGTTTTGTAAATGACGAATATACGGCTTATAAAAATCAAATCGCTACAATTTATCTTTTGGTTCAAATACTTATATTTATAGCTTTTTTACTTGGAGCGACTTCTCTTTATGGAGTAGGCGTTATTACTTTAGCTACAAGAAGATACGAGTTTACTCTTCTTAAAGTTATGGGTTATACTACTAAAGAAATAATGATAGCGTCTTTAAAAGAAACTATAACTCAAATTATTTTGGCAATTCCTACGGGAATAGCGGCGGGATATGGAATTTTATATTTGGTTAAAAAGCCTTTTTCAAGTAAATTATTTTCTTTTGTTCCGCATATTTACAATGAAAGCTATATGCATGCTATAATATTATTAATAGTCGCTATATTTTTAGTTTCTATTATGAGCGCGCATTATGTCGATAAATTGGATATGGTTGAAGGTTTAAAAGATAGGGAAGAATAAAATTATTCCGATAATATATTATTAAGTATTGACATTTATTTTATTTTTGTTATAATTTGCAATAAATTAAATGATAATCCGAGATAGCTCAGTCGGTAGAGCAGGTGACTGTTAATCACCGGGTCGCAGGTTCGAGCCCTGTTCTCGGAGCATAGAGCCTCGCGATTAAGCGAGGTATTTTTTTGTAAATTATTAGGAATTAAAAATGCAACTTATAAAACAATTTACAATTATTTTTTCAATATATTCAATCTCTGATATATTCGGAAAATCATTAAAACTTCCAATACCTGCAAATGTTATCGGCATGTTTTTGCTCTTTATTCTTCTTTTAACGGGAATACTCAAAGAACATCATATAGATAAAGCGAGCGATATTCTAATAAATAATATGGCGTTATTATTCGTTCCCGCGACTTTGGCGATAATGGAAGAATATAAATATATAAAAGAATATGTTATTCCGTTTTTAATAATATGCATATTTATGGTAATCGTTATAATGGTTTCTACGGGTTTAATAGCTCAATTTTTAGAAAGATTATTTAATAAATTAAGAAAGGAAAATAAAAATGATAGAATTATTTAAATCAAATCCTATAATACCAATAGTTATAACTTTAATAGCTTATATTATTTCATACGCTATTTATATAAAAACAAAACTGCCGATTTTAACACCTTTAGTGACAAGCGCCGTTTTGGTTGGTTTTTCTTTATATTTTATGAATATTCCTTATAGCGTTTACAATGAAAGCGGAGGAAAATTTATAAACGCTTTAGTAGGACCAGCTACAGTAGTTTTGGCTCTTCCAATATACAGAAATCTTCCAATCCTTAAAGCAAATCTGCCCGTTATATTAATAAGTATAGCCATAGGAAGCGCAATCGGAATAATAGGAATTTTTATAATGTCAAAATTATTTGGAATATCCGACAATATACTTTTATCTTTACTTCCAAAATCTGTAACTACGGCAATAGCGGTTGATATCGCCGAAAGCATAGGCGGAATAAAATCTATAGCCGTTTTATCGGTAGTATTATCGGGAATAACGGGAGCTATAGTCGCTCCTTTCATTTGTAAAATATTTAAAATAAAATCTCCTTTGGCAATAGGTTTGGGAATAGGAACTTCTTCGCACGCGCTTGGAACGAGCAAAGCAATAGAAATGGGAGAAACCGAAGGCGCTATGTCGGGACTTGCAATAGGTTTGGCTGGAGCTTTAACGGTTGTTCTTCTTCCAATACTTTATCGTTTATTAATTATAATATGGGGATAATTTTTTAATTAATATTTAAAATAATATAAAATAAAATGGAGTTATAAATTGAATAGATTTAACTTAAATAATATAGAACAAATAATTACGCTTTATTTAATATTTAATTTTATTATAGCGATTTGTTTATTATATTTAATATTATCCGTTATATTTAGAATAGTTTTTAAGAAAAATAATAACTCTAAAAAACCAAGTAATAAAAAGAAAAAGAAAGACATAATTGAATTATTTTGGGAAGAAGATAAAAAAAGCAAATCGAAAACTATTATTAAAAGAATATTTTTATTTGCGCTTATTTTAATAACTTCGATATATCTTTTTAATTCAATTTGTTTTATAATTAATAATATTGAAGTTATTAAAAGAGTATTGAGAATTGAATAAAATATTTATTTAATTCTTTTTACAATGTTATATATTATAGCCTAAATTTTAGGAGTTTATTTTATGAGAAAAGGTTTTTTATTAATGTTTAACTTTTTATTTAGTTTATTATCTTTATTTTCATGCAAGCCGAAAGGCGAGATTAATTTTACTATAGTCGAGACTACCGATATTCATGGAATGATTTTTCCATATAATTTTATTACAGACAGAGAAGAAAATACTTCAATGGCTCATATTTCTTCGTATATTAAAAAATTGAAAAGCGAAGGAAAAACGGTTTTACTGCTTGATAACGGCGATACTCTTCAAGGACAGCCTACGGTTTATTATTATAATTTTGTCGCTACAAATAAAAAACATATTTGGGCTGAAGTTTTAAATTATATGAATTATGATATTATAACTATGGGAAATCATGATATTGAAGCGGGACATACAGTTTACGATAAAATTGTTAAAGAAATTAAAGCGCCCATTATTGTTGCCAATTTAATAAACGAAAAAACTAAAGAGCCTTATTTTAAGCCTTATTCGATTATAAAGAAAAGCGGAATAAAAATTGCAGTTTTAGGAATGATTGAACCTGCGATAGAAAGACAACTTCCAAAAATTTTATACGAAGGAATAATAGCCGAAGATATGATTGAATGCGCTAAAAAATGGATAAAAATTATAAAAGAAAAAGAAAAACCCGATATGATTGTCGGACTATTTCACTCGGGAGCGAATTACACGGAAGATAAAGAAAAATATAAAAATGAAAATGCGAGTCAATTAGTAGCTCAAGAAGTTGACGGTTTCGATATAATATTTGTAGGGCATGACCATCAAGGATGGAGTGGCAAAGGTTACGATGAAATTACAAAACAAAAAACTAAAGATGTTAAAAGTCCGAGCGATAAAATTGTTCCGATATACGGAGGAGTAAACGCGGCAAGATTAATCGCTTCGGTAGATGTTAGAATGATTTACGATAAAGAAACTAAAAAATGGAATATTGATTTTAAGGGAGAATTAATAGAACCTTCAAAATTTGAAGCGGATAAAGAATTTTTAGATAGATTTAATGATTATAAAGACGAAATTAAAGTTTGGGTTGAAAGAGATATTGGCGAGTTAAACACAAAATTAACTTCAGACGAAGCTATGTTTGGAGACAGTTATTTTTTAAGTTTTATTCATAATTTGCAATTTGAAATAGCTAAAAAAGAACTTGGAGAGAAAGCGGATATTTCTTTTGCAGCGCCTTTAAGCAAAGACGCCGTTTTGAATGTTGGAAAAGTTAAAGTTAGAGATATGTTTAATTTGTATCCTTATGAAAATTTCTTTTATGTAATGAGGCTTACGGGAAAGCAAATAAAAGATATTATGGAATATTCTTATTGCAGACAATTTAATCGTATGACGAATATTAACGAATATTTGATATATTTTAAAAGAGACGCAAGCGGCAATTTGATTTTTAATAATAGATATAATTCTTACGATACTTTAACTCAAACTTATAATTATGAAAGCTTTGGAGGATTAAATTATATTATCGATGTTAGAAAAGGTTATGGCGAGAGAGTAAATATAATTTCTATGTCTGACGGTTCTAATTTTGATTTGAATAAAGAATATAAAATAGCTATTAATTCCTATAGAGGAAGCGGAGGCGGAGGACATTTGACGCAAGGAGCTAAAATAGATTTGAAAACTTTGCAAAATATGGATTTGGTAATTAAATCTACCGATAAAGATTTAAGATTTTATATGATGAAATGGTTTGAGGAGCAAACTAATAGTATAACGGTTGAAAAATTGAATAATTGGAAAGTTATTCCTGAAGATTATCTTAAAGCGGGACGCGAAAGAGATTATAAATTATTATATCCCGATAAAGTCGGATTATGAATTTAAAGGCTTAAATTAAAGTTTAGTAAATAATTAAATTCCTTTCATAAAAGAAAAATAATGTCGACTTTCTTTTATAAAATAAATATTTTTGCATATTTTCTGTTGTAATCATGCTTCTTTAATTTATATATGAAATACAAGAAATTATATTTATAAAACTATAAACTTTAATTATGTATATAAAGCATATTTATATATAAACTTAAAAAATATATTGAAAAAAATTATATTTAAGTATATTCTATAAAAATATTATTAAAGGAAAATGATAATGATTAAAAATAAAAAACTTATAACTTTCAAAATTCCCGCAACGAGCGCAAATATCGGTTCGGGATTTGATAGCGTTGGGCTTGCATTAAATCTGTATAACGAAATTCATATTTACGAAAACTATAATTCAAAAAAAATAGAATTTGAAATTTTTGGAGAAGGCGAAAATGAAATTTCTAAAAAAGACAATATGATATATTCGGCAATGAAATTAGTTTTCAAAAAATTAAAATCAAAACCAAATAAAGGATATATTATAAAATGTATAAATAGAATTCCGTTATCTAGAGGACTTGGCAGCAGTTCGGCGGCTATTATCGGAGGTTTACTTTGCTCTAATTTTATTCTTGGAAATAAACTTAAAATAGAAAAAGATATCTTAAATATGGCTGTTCAAATTGAAGGACATCCCGATAATGTAGCTCCTGCGATACTCGGCGGAATAATTTCGGGAGTCGTTAAAAAAGAAGAAGATTTTAAATATATAAAAATAAAACCTCCAAAAAATTTAAAAGCTATAGTTTCAATTCCCGATTTTTATTTAAGCACGGAAATAGCGCGAAATATATTGCCTAAAGAAATTACAAGAAAAGACGCAATATTTAATATTTCAAGAGCGGCGCTTTTAACTTCTGCATTATTTTCAAATAGACTCGATTTGCTTGAAATTGCAACTGAAGATAAAATTCATCAAGATTATAGAGCGAAATTCATCCCAAATTTAAATCAATTATTTAAAGAAACAAAAAAAGCTGGCGCTTATTCTGTGACGATTAGCGGAGCTGGTTCTTCAATACTCGCTTTAGCAAAAGACGATAAAAATATAATAGAAAAAGTTTCAAAAGCTATGCATTATAGTTTTAAGAAAAAAAATATAAATTCGGTTATAAAAGTTTTAAATATTCCAACAAAAGGAATTATTATTAACTAACGCAAAAGCTCTTTTATTATATTAGGATATTTTATCTCTTTTATTTTTTTTATCTCGCTTTCAAATTCCGTCAAGTAAATTTTAATCGGGCTTATTTGTTTTCTTATATATTCTAAAACTTTTTCGGAAATAAAAATATCTCTATTTACATTTATAATTATAAAAGGAGCTTTAAATCCTATTTGATGAAGAAATCCTATTTGCTCCAAACATGAATGAATAATATTAGAACTATATTCTACTACAGGAATTATTTGTTTTTCGTTTTCTATATCCGAAATTAAATCGATAAAATTATAATTTTCTTTTATAGGAGAATATAAACTTAAAGCCTCAAAAACCATATAATCGTAATTGTCGCTATTTTCGTAAATTAAATCGTTAATATCTCTCTGTTCTATATTTTTTTCAATGCTATGAAGAGGCGATATATTTCCGTTTGTAGCGTAAGAAACAAATATATCGGAAGCGTTCAAATCGGTAGTATTTCTTATATATTCGCAGTCGAATAATTTTCCGTCTTTAACTTCCATTACAAAAGGTTTATAATAGCATACTTTCTTTCCTAATATTTTTAGAGAAGATATTATATGAGAAGACAAATAAGTTTTTCCCGAGCGTTTAATATCCGAAACTATGCAAAAAATTTTCATTTATAAGCCTTCCAAATTAATTTATTAAATATTTTTCGTATCTACTTTTATTTTATAATATTTTTTTTCGTTTGGTTTTAAGTTTATTTTCTTTAAGCAAACTATAGTCGAGTTTTGATAATTCATTTCAAGTTTATCAACGGCATCCGATATCGTATAATTTGGCATATATAAAAAAGTAGTCTCTTCTTCGGCTTCGATTAATATTTTTATTTTTATATAAGCCTCGTCCGTCATAGCGAAAATTTTTCCCGTCCACTCTCCCGTTTCGGATAAATTTTCGGATATTCTTTTATATTCTCCCGTATAATATCTGTCTTTTTCGCCTCCTGCAAGCAAAGTAATATTATTTTCTAAAGCGTAAACAAATTCAATTTCTTCTCCAGATTTATTTTCTAAAGTAGCTTCCAATAAAAAACCGCCTTTAGAGTTTACAATATATTTTTTTATAAGATTAATTTCTTTTCCGTTAATTTTTCCTTTTCTTTTAAATATTACCTTTGCAAAATCTTTATCTATTTTATCTTCGATTATTTTATAAAATGATTCAAAAAAATTAGAATTTTCTTCATATTGCAATAATTGAAATTCTTCGGCGCTTGGCATTTTATTTAAAAAATGGTCGACTCCAAAAACTTTTTCATTTTTATCAAATACCAAATATTTTGCAATTTTTTCATCGACTTTTTTGGCAATTTCATGAATAGAAACATGTCCTTCGTTTTGATTATCGTTATTCGTATTTCGCATAGCCGATATATGATAAGCCTCTTCTCTTCTTTTCAATGTATCAATTAAATTAATCGGGTTTTCTTTTTTTAAATCCCATTCTATTAAAGAACCGCTTAAAGAATGAAAAATTAAAGTTTCTTTTTCTGAAGATATAATTACTTCGTCTCTACCGTCCATATCAAAGTCGATGTTTTTTTTAATGAAATAATTCTCTCCGTAAATATTTTTTTCGGATATTGAAGTAGATTTTATTAAATTAGAATAAGTCGCATGTCTTAAATTATTTAAATATAATCCTCCGAAAGTTCCATGCCAATAAGGACAATTGCATTGCCCTTGAAGTAAATAATCTAAAGCGATTTCTTTATCTTCTTTTATTTTATCTTTATTTCTTTTAAATTTAAATCTATCAAAAATATTTGAAGCGTAAATCATTCTTTTATTCATTCTATTGCTTTCAGAATATTTTGAAAAATAATTTCTCCAAAAACCGCCTCGCATAAATCTTGTAATAATTTCATTTTCGTTTGATTTTTTTAATTCTTCAAGTTTTGAGTGAAATTCGTCTTGCACTTTAGCGGGCAATACCCAAGTAAGCATCTCTTCATAAGAGCCGTTAGGAATATATATTTTTGAAATGGGCGGATATTTTTTTATATATTCGCTATATGTTGTCGTTTTTATAATATCTTTTTCTTTGCTCAAAGCTTCAAAAAAATTTTCAAGCCATTTATCTTCATAAACCCATTTTTGAGTTCCTGGCCAATCTCCGTATTTTTCGCCATCGTCATGCAAAACTACTACTCTGTCTCCTTCTTCGGTTGCTATTGATTTTAAATATTCTATAGATTTCTCGGCTTCTCTAAACGGAATTAAATAACGAAGTTCTTGCGAAATCGGAAATATATTTAATTTATAATTTTCATTGTCGGTTATAAAATATCCGTAAATATTTTTTGTATCTATTCCCGTAGTTAAAAATTGCGAGTCGTCAATCATAATATATTCGATTCCGTTTTTTGCTAAATTTTTAACTAAAGTAGGCTCCCAAACTCTTTCGGCAATCCAAGCGCCTCTTGCTTTAACTTTAAATTTATCTTTTATATAATTGTTTAATTTTTTAATTTGTATATCTTTATCTTTATCGGGAATTGACGGCATTATAGGTTCGTAAAAACCGCCGCTTTGAATTTCTATTCTTTTTTCTTTCGCTAAATTTTTTAATTTTTCAATATGCTCGGGATGATTTTTTTCTATCCAAGATAAAAGGCTTCCCGTATAATGAAAATTAAATTTTATATCTTTATATTTTTCAAGTATTTCCAAAAAAGGTTTATAAGCTTTTTGGTATGTGCTTTCAAAAACGAAATCGAAATTTCCAACAGGCTGATGATTATGATTGCCCAATATTAAATTTATAGTTTTCATAAGAGTTCCGTTAATTAGTTTTTATAATATTTAAAAATATTGAATAACATAATTTTATGTTAATTATGGTTTTTTGTAAAGTATTGAAATAAATAATTCTATAGTTTTTATGATAAACAAAACAAATTCTCTATATGGTAATTATAATTTTTATATGTTACATATTCTTATAAAAATTTATATGATTAGCAAGTTCTTCAGGCAAAGGATTTCCCGTTTTTGTAAATTTAAAATATCTATTTTCCAATTCTGTGGCTTTTTTCATTCTAATATTTCTAAATCTATTTGCAATATCGGAGAACATAGGCTGTTTTTCAAGCTCGTCTCTTATATTTTTTGATAAAGGAACTTCTCTAAATAATATATTTCTGTTAACTCTGTTTAATCTCATTATTCCTTTGCTTTCGTATTTTATCCATATAAAATAATCGGATACAAAAACTTCTCTTAAATTATTTCTACATTTTTTAATTTGTATTTTAATTTTTTCTTTTGAATCGTCCGATAAATCTCTATTCTTTTTATAGAATTGAATATAATCGCTATACGAAGATGTTAAAGACATTTGAGTAATATCATTCCAAGCTGGACCTAACATAGTTTTGCATAATTCCCATCTGAAAGCTCCTATAGTTGGAATAGCTAAAGATTCCAAATCCTCCGAAGTAAATATTGGAAATAAAAATCTTCCCGTGCTATCTTTTTGTCTGCTTGAAAGCTCTTCCCACATTATCGCTCTTGAGCCGAAAGTTGGCATTAATATTATATTTGGCAAAACTTCTTTCATAACCAACTCTTTTGTTATATTTAATTGGCTATTTTTATATAAAACCTCTCTATAAAATGCGGAAAAATCAACTTTCTTTATCGATTCAATTACCGATTCTATAGTCGCTCTTTTTATCAAAGCGTCTTTAAAATCTTTTATCACCATATCGCTATGAATTATAGGAAAATAAACGCTTACCTGTCCATAACATAATCTTTGAGTAGTTGCAACCATATTCTCTATTTCGTATTCCAATCGTTTTGATTGACTTTCAAAATGTTCTTCCGCTTCTTTATCACTTATAATTCCTCTTTTTTTCATTTCTCTTAAAGCTTCTTTATAATCTTGTCCGAATCCATTAACGGAAGGCAATTCTTCTTTATCGTATATTTTTTTAAGCCACTCGTCTATATAGAAAACATTAAAATTTTTAGCCTTTGTTTTATCTTCAACTTCGTATAAATCCATTATTTGATTTGGCGTTAATAAACCGTCATCCATATATCCGTAATTTAAAAACATTTTTAATAATTTAGAATATTTTCCGTCTATAATCAATTTTTTTGCAATTTCTTTAAATACTTCAAAAAATACATTTGTAACCGAACGCCTTATTTTTCTTGCTTCGTCTTCCGTGTCGAATTTATCTTTAAGTTTTCTAAACGCATCCAAACCTTTTAATAATGTTTTAGCTCTTTCTTCTTCTATTCCCGAAATTTCAATAATTCTTTTAGCGGGATTTTTAATCTCTTCTGGAATTTGCTCAGCTCCAATAATAACTTTTACTTTATTAGCGTTTTCAATTTCGCTTTCGGCATTATCAGATTTTTTTAATAATTTTTTAATTATAGAATCAATTTCTTCTTCGTTTATATTTAAATCTAATTCGTATTCTTCTTTTATTAAATTATAGAATCTTTTTGTTATATTTCCTAAATATTCCGTATATTTTGCCAATACTTCGTTATCTTTTCCTTCTTTTTCAAATTCAAAAGCTATTTTTGAATATTCATAAAATAAAGATTCTTTTTCGGGCGAATATATAAAAAATATATTTTCTATAGTTTCTGCAAATTCTTTTTTTAGCAAATTTATTATGTCAACTAAATTATTATAAAGCATATTTGCAGCAGATAAACTCATATTTGTATCGTAAGTAAAAAACGAGTCTTTAATATTTTTAGGCATAGTTAAAAATCTTCTTATATATTCCATTTCAATATTAAGTTTATTATCGTTTTCTTCTTTCGACAAATCTTTATTATAATCGCTCAATTCTTTATGATTCGACTTTACAAAATCTACATCGAAAGAATGCGGAATATAAAAACCCGATTTTGTAGCGCTTTCAAATATTTCTTTTATTTTTAAGAACGATTCCGATTTTAAATGTTTATTCTTGCTATTAATATTGAAATATGCAATTCCAGAATTTGTAGATATTGTTTTTAATTCGTTATTTATATTTTTTATTTTTATATATTCTTCGTAAAATTTAAGCGATAAATATGAAGTGGAATGATACATATTAGTTAAATAAGGTTTATTTTTATTAAAGAAATCTTTAATCTCTTCTTTATTTGAAGTTTTTATAATATATACTTCGTTTTCAGAATTTGATTTTAAAGAAAACATATAATTTGAATTTTCTCTATATCCGCCGATTCCTATTATAATATTTCTTGGTATGCTAAATAATTTACAACTATTTTGAATTATATCTTCTTTATTTTCCGTATTAATCAAATCTTTAGAAGATATATAAACATCTATATCTCCTTTTGTAATAACTAGAAGATTTTCTATTTTTTCTCCCTCGTTAAAAATCACGGTATTTGAATTTATTTTTAATAATCCTGTTTCTTCAATTTTTAGACTCATAGTTTAATGTTCCGCATTTTTATTTTTAATAATTATATATTATTTAAATAAAATTTCAATAAAAAATAATTAATTATTAAATTGATATATTTAAATTTATATAGTATTATTAATTAATCTTAAATAAAGGCTTGAATTATGATTTTTGATTATAAAGGCATTACAAATAAAAATAAAGATTTAATATTTATAGCGGGTCCTTGCGTTATAGAAAGCGAGGAAATGACTATAAATATAGCTAAAAAATTAAAAGAAATTAAAGAAAGATTAAATATACAATTAATATTTAAAGGCAGTTATGATAAGGCAAACAGAACATCTCTAAATTCTTTTAGAGGTTTAGGAATGAAAAACGGACTTGAAATATTAAAAACAGTTTCAAAAGAATTTAATCTACCGACTATAACCGATATACATATTCCCACAGAAGCCGAAGAAGCGGCAAAATATGTAGACTTTTTGCAAATTCCCGCATTCTTATGCAGACAAACGGATATTTTAAGAGCGGCTTGCGAAACAGGAAAAGCGATTAATGTTAAAAAAGGACAATTCATAAGCGGATATGATTGCAAATATATAGCCGATAAATGTTCGGATGCAATAAACGAAAAAAGATTTTTTTTATGCGAAAGAGGAACTATGTTCGGATACGGAAATTTAATAGTTGACATGAAAAATATTGAAATAATGAAAAATTATTCGCCCGTAATTTATGATGCGACTCATTCTCTTCAAATGCCTTCCGCAGCAAATGGAATTTCGGGAGGAGCGAGAGAGTTTATTCCCGCTCTTTTAAAATCCGCAGTCGCTTTAGGAATAGACGGAATATTTATGGAAGTTCATCCTAATCCTGAAAAAAGTCCTTCCGATTCAAATACTATTTTTGAACTTGATAAAGTTGAAGATTTATGGAAAGACGCTATAAAGATAAATAATTTAGTTAAAAATTTGTAATAGAATAATAGTATAAGCAAAAAATTTTAATTAATTCTTAATACTTTTTATTACAACTGTAACTATAGTCGAACACCCTGTTGCTATATATTCGTATTCCACATTATACTTTTTACAAAATTCTTGAAACGCTTTGAATTCATGATTTCGCCAACCTGGATAATTATAATATTCGTCAAATTGTATAACAGTATTTGGAACGATTCTATCATAAATATTATCGAAGACGGTTTTTGTAGAAGAATATAAATCGCAATCGATATGTATAAAAGAGGCTTTCTCTTTATGTTCTTCTAAAAATTTTGGCAATGTTTCATTGAAATAGCCTTTTATTAAACTAACATTTTTGTTTACTTTAGGCAATTTTTCTTTAACATCGAATTCACCTTTAACCCAAACGCCTGAAGTTTCGGGCAAACCTTCAAAAGAATCGAATCCGTAAAATTTTGCTTCGGGAATTAAAGAAGAACAGAAATTTATTGACCATCCTTCAAATACTCCAAATTCTAAAAATAATTTATCTTTATAATCGTTAGTTTTTACATGTTCTTCGAATACAAATTTAAACATTTCCATTCTATCTGTAAACATGATGGCATTAGAACCGTTCTCGCGAATATATTTTATTGATTCTTTTGTATCTTCTTCATGAAGTAGTTCAAATATTTTTAAACTACAAGTGTCCAAATCATATTTATAATTTTTATCTGGTAAATTATTGAGCAATCTTATTTGTTCTGAAGATAATCTTATATTTTCACCTAATAGCTTTACATGTTCATTCAAATATTCTCTAACCGCATCTCTTAATTTTCTAAAAGGTATATACCAAACTATATTATCTATTACTTTTTTGTCCATTTTTATACTCCAAAATTATAAATTTAATATATTTAATTCTTATTATAGAATAGTGATGCAAAGCAAATCGCACAGATGAATTTTTTATTAAATAATATTTCTTAAAAATATTTATTATGAATAGTTTACATAATTTTAAACTAAATGTATTAGTTGACTGTTGACTGTTGACTGTTGACTGTTGACTGTTGACTGTTGACTGTTGACGAATTTACTCACAATCTCATTCCTAAATTAAAATTAATATATAAAATATTATAACATATATTATATTTTTGTCAAGTATTTATTTGCAAAAATTTTAATAAAAATTGAATATCATGTTAAAGACTGCGTATAATATTAATATATAATAATTTGCAAGTAAGAAATAAATAATATATAATTTAAATCAAGCAAATAAATCATATTAATTGCTAATATTAAATTTCGGAGTTGATTTTATGAAAGAATTAACTAAAGTTTTAACAATCGAAGACGGACACAAAATGTTTACTTATACTTTTATTCCCGAAAACAAACCTAAAGCGATAGTTCAAATAGTTCATGGACTTGACGAACATGCGGGAAGATATAAAGAATTGGCTAAAAAATTAACCGATAACGATTTTTTGGTATGCGCAGACGACCATAGAGGATTTGGAAGAAGCGCTATAAGTAAAGAACAAATGGGCGATATGGGAGAAAACGGACATGAACTTATTATTGAAGATTTAAAATATCTTATGGATAAAACTAAAGCCGAATACGGAGATTTGCCTTATTTTATGTTTGGACATAGTATGGGTTCTTTTTTGACAAGAGGCTTTTTAATAAAATATCATTCATACTTAAACGGTGCTATAGTAATGGGAACGAAAGGAAAATTTAAAGGATTTGAAAAAAGCGGAAAAATTATAGCGAATATTCAAAAAGCAATTTTCGGAGGAAGCAAAAGAGCAAGATTTTTAGCAAAATTAGCTAACGGCGGATATGGAAGAAAATATTTTCCCGAAGATAATTCCTATTTCGCTTGGATGACTTCTGATAAAGAAGAAATAAAAAAAGTTAAAGAAGACGAATATTTTTCAAAAATTCCTCCGAGCGTGGAAACTTATATTCAAATATTTAATCTACTTGAAAAAATTTCAAACTCAAATAATTATTCTAATATGAATAAAGATTTTCCTATTTTACTAATGTCGGGCGATAAAGACCCTGTTGGTAATATGGGCGAAGGCGTAAAATGGGTTTATGAAATGTATAAATCTTTAGGACTTACCGATATTAATATTAGTTTGTATAAAGACGGAAGACATGAAATATTAAACGATTTTTGCAGGCAAGATGTAATGAACGAAATAGTTGAATGGCTTAATAAACATATTAAAAATTAAATTGAATTAAATTTTAAAAAATTATCTATTCGTTAATATTGCATTTTCAAAATCGCTATAATTTACATTATTTAAATTATAAATTTTAATAAAACCGTTTGTAGCCATTATGCTTGACGCTATTGCCGACCTGTTTCCGCTTCTGCAATATATTAAATATTCTTTATTTTTATCGAGCAAATCTATTTTTGATTTGAAATCGGAGCTTAAAACATCGATATTAATTGAATTTGGAATATATCCCGATGAATATTCTTCTGCCGTTCGCACATCTAAAAGAATTAAATTTGTTGAAGTATTAATAGTTTTTACTGCTTTTTTTAGATTAATATTTTTATAACCTTTATTTGAACATGAAATAATAAAAATTATAAATAACGATAAAATAAAAGATTTTCTTATATTAGGCATAATTAAATATCCTTAAAAATTAAATAAATATTATGTTAATTAATAATATTATATTTTATTTTTTTGTCAATTATTCAAATTTATATTTTTTATATTGATATTATATTTATTGCATATATAATAACGGCATGAAAAATAGCAAAGTAATATTTCCTGGAACTTTCGACCCTTTTTCTTTAGGGCATTTGGATGTGCTTTATCGTTTGGCAAATATTTTTGAAAAAGTTTATATTTCTATAGCGGTTAATTTGGAGAAATCGCCTATTTTTACTTTGGAAGAGCGAAAAAAAATGATAGAAAAAGTCATTGGAAATAACGATTCTATAGAAATTGTCGCAATATCGGGACTTGTTACGGAATATATGAAGAATAATCAAATTAAAGTTTTGGCAAGAGGAATAAGAGATAGCGAAGATTTATATTATGAATTAAAAATGTCAAGAATGAATAAATTATTATATCCCGAAATGGATACGATATTTTTGAATACTTCAGAAAATTATACTCATATAAGTTCTTCTTTAATAAAAGAAATTCTTAAATTTAACGGTCCGATTGAAGGATTAGTTCCCGAAATTTTAATTGAAGATATAAAATCAAAATTTATAAAGAAATAAAATAATTATGAAAAATTTTTATTTAGAAAATTACGGTTGTCAAATGAATAAAGCCGATTCTAACAGTTTAATTAATTCTTTAATGCAGGAAGGATTTATTCAAACTGAAAATTATGAGAATGCGGACAATATTATAATAAATACTTGCAGCGTGAGAGCGCATGCCGAAGAGAGAGTTTTTTCAAGAGTTAAACTTTTCAACGCTCATAGAAAAAAAAATAAAAGAGAGATGAAATTAATAATTATGGGATGCATGGCTCAAACTTCAAGAGACACTTTAAAAAATCTTGGAGCGGATAAAATATTTGATGTTTATAACGAAATAAATATTTTAGATTATATGAAAGACGAAGAAGCGTTTATAAAAAAATTTAACGATAATTATATTTTTAATAAATCTTATGTCGATAAAGATAAACCGCATAAAGCGTTTTTACCGATATCGCATGGCTGCAATAATTGGTGTTCATATTGTATAGTTCCTCACACAAGAGGAAAAATGGTAAGTAGAAAATCAAGCGAAATAATCGAAGAAGTTAAAAGATTGATAGAAAACGGAGCTAAAGAAATAACTTTACTTGGCCAAAATGTCAACTCTTACGGATTAGATATAGAAAATGAAATTTCTTTTACAGATTTACTTTATTTAATCGATAAAACGGTTTTAGATAATAAAGTTTGGATTAGATTTTTAACTTCGCATCCAAAAGATTTTGATAAAGATTTAGCCGATGCAATATGGAATTTAAAAAGCGTAGGAAAACATATACATTTGCCTTTTCAAAGCGGTTCAAACAGAATATTAAAATTAATGAATAGAAAATATGACAAAGAAGAATATATAAAAAAAATTTCGTATTTAAGAGAATACGCGGAAGACTTTCCA